>Ga0209211_10000400_pt1 | contig 90837 bp, 81 predicted proteins | sample RifGroA2_FD_183992 | JGI IMG/M metagenome (GOLD analysis project Ga0209211, IMG submission 183992) | Groundwater microbial communities from Rifle, Colorado, USA - Groundwater A2 (SPAdes) (version 2) | ecosystem: Environmental > Aquatic > Deep subsurface > Groundwater | place: Rifle, Colorado... | reverse complement strand
AGTTTGTGGAGATACGCAAAAACTCCAGGGAGTGTCCTGGTTTATGGACGTAGCCCAGATAAAAATAGTAGAATAGGGAGATGATCTCTGCCCGAAATATTACAAAAAAGTTTGGAAATGTTTCTGCCTTGGTAGATGTCAGTTTAGATATTAACCCAGGTGAGTTTATTTTTCTTACGGGAGCTTCAGGATCCGGGAAAACCACTCTCCTACGGATTTTTTTACGCGAATTACTGCCTGATAAAGGAACACTAACTATTGATGGAGTGGACATAGCCAAAATATCCCAGAGAAAATTGCCGTTGTACCGTAGGTCTTTGGGTATGGTTTTTCAGGATTTTAAAATGTTAAACGATAGGAATGTTTTCGAAAACGTATCTTTGCCTTTAGAAGTGGGGGGAACAAAATTCCCGGATATAATAAATAAGGTAAAAAAGTCTCTAGAATTGGTAGGGTTGACGGCCAAGAATGATTTATTCCCCGCCCAGCTTTCAGGAGGAGAACTACAACGGGTGGCTATTGCCCGTGCCATTGTAGCCAGTCCCAAATTAATTCTGGCAGACGAGCCCACTGGGAATCTTGATCCCAAAACCGCCCGGGGAATCGTTAAATTGTTGCAATCAATTCACGGCGATTTAAAAACCACCATTATTATGGCTACCCACAACGCCGATATAGTAAACGCAAACGCCCAAAGAGTGGTAAATTTAGATGAAGGAAAAGTAGTCAAGGATTCACCTAAAGGAAAATATGAATAATCCATTTTCTCAAGCCTTGCGCAGAATCCGCCGGTCACCGTATCAGGCTATTTCGGCGATCTCAGTTATGACCATGACTTTGTTTATGGCTTGCGCTTTCTTTTTGATCGCAGCTGGTAGTCAGGCAGTTTTGCAATATTTTGAGACCCGTCCGCAAGTAAACGCTTTTTTTAAACGGGATGTAGTACCGGATACAGCCAAAATAGCAGCCATTAAAGCTAATCTTAATGCAACCGGTCACGCAAAAGACGTCAAATTCGTTTCCAAAGAAGAAGCTCTTACTATCTATAAAGATCTCAACAAAAATGACCCCTTACTTTTGGAAGCGGTTACTGCAGATATGTTACCTGCTTCTATAGAAGTCTCCGCTACTGATCCAAAATATCTAAAAGACCTGGCAGAAATATTAAAAAAAGAAGAGGGAATTGATGATGTCCGTTTTGCCGAAGATATCATATCAGCGCTTTCAGTGTGGACTAATTCAGTGCGGATTATAGGGCTTTCTTTAGTGGGGGCGAATATTTTTATTGCATTCACCATTATTATTTTAATAGTCGGTACCAAAGTAGCCAACCGCCGCGAAGAGATTTTACTGTTGCAACTTACCGGAGCCACTCCGGGTTTTATCAGCGCGCCGTTTGTTTGGGAAGGAGTAATTTATGGAGTATTGGGAGGATTTATTTCTTGGGGAATAGCATATCTTATTTTGCTGTATTCAATGGGATTTTTGGTTGGCTTTTTGGCAGGCATTCCAATTCTTCCCCCGCCCATCCTTTTTATGCTCGAAGTCCTTTTGGGTAATATGCTTTTGGGAAGCGTTATCGGTGCCTTCGGAGGTTGGCTGGCCGTTAAACGTTTTCTCAAATAATGAAGAAAATAATTTTTGTTATTACTTTAACTCTTTTACTCTCCCGCTCTCCAGCTCTTATTTCTCGCGCTGATCAAACCGCCGATTTAAATAAACAAATTACTGAATTGCAACAAAAAATAGACGCTTCTCAAGATCAAATCAAAACTCTCTCTGGTCAAATTGCTTATTATGATAATCAAATTATCCTTACTGGTCTCAAGATTTCTCAGACCGAAGCTCAAATAAGCGCCATTACCGGAAAGATTAACCAACTGGAGATCACTCTACGCTCGCGGGCAGATTTGTTGGAAAACCAAATTGTGCAAATTTATAAAAAAGGTCCGGTTGATTCACTACAAATACTTTTTTCGGACTCGGACGTTTCAAAAATTATTTCCCGTTTTAAATACATGCAATTTATTCAGGCCACAAACCGCAAGATTCTCCACGATACCCAGGTGGTTCAAACAAATTACGCCCAACAAAAAACTCTAGTCCAAGACTCCAAAAAAAAGTTGGATGTTCAAAAGAAAAACCTGGCATCTATCCGTGCCGAACGGGACAACCTGCTCAAACAAACAAAAAACAATGAAGCCAATTATCAAAAGTTGTTACAACAGGCCAGACTAGAGTTAGAGGCTATATCTGCAGTTTTGGCCGGCAAAGGTATTGAAGCCAAAATTGGAGATGTTAATCAAGGCGACAAAATTGCAACAATTATTTCAGGAGCTTCCTGTAACTCTGGAGGATCTCATCTGCATTTCATAGTTAAAAATGGCGATGATGTTGAAAATCCCTTCAACTATCTAAAGCCAGTAAATTACAGTAATTGTTCTGGTAGTTCATGTGGGAGTTCGAATGGGGATCCTTTCAACCCCCGTGGTTCTTGGGATTGGCCGCTTAACCCATCTATTACTCTAAATCAAGGTTATGGATCAACTTGGGCCACTATCCATACTTGGGTGAGAAGAATTTATAGTTTTCATAATGGAATTGATATAGTAGGATCTTCTACCGAGGTAAAAGCAGTTCAATCTGGGACGTTATATCGTGGCAGTTTTACTGGTAGTAGCTGTAGGTTGCCGTATGCTCGCGTGCAACATAAAGACTCCAATATAAGTACCTATTATCTGCATGTACAATAATTTTAAAAAGGATTTCTTTTGAGGCTAAGGTCAGTTTAGAAATCTCTTCTTTCTATTATTTTTCCATCCACTCCGTGTACGAACAAAGATGTTCCTTGGTTATGGGCCACTCCGTAAGCGTAGCTAGTCGCCTCTTTTTTAGTGGTAAAAATTTGACTCGCTCGAATTGAATCAGCACGTTTAACCACCCATCCATTTTCACTATAAATTACATGATGGGAAGCTTGACCCCTTTTTACAGCTTCTTTATAGGCTTTTATCAGAGGGTTATTTTGATTTGTTTTATATGGTGTTTTTTTCATAATATTGATTGTATATATGAAATTATAGCAGTTTCAGTCATTTGCAAACTGTTTAGATAAGATATTAATAATTCTCTATTGTTAAATTCTATTTTTTTGAATTGTAGTTTATCGTCCTTCTTTGTATACGAACTTTCAACAAGGTTAATTTTTATACTTGGATAATTTTTTGCAATAAACAATAAAGTACCTCTTGATCCAGAGTGAGTTCTGTAAAAATGGTTGTCACTAAATTTTCTATCTCTGTGTAGAAAAGCAATAAATGCTCTTTTTAGGTCGTCAGGTATAACGGCGAATATGACTGGCTTTATTTTCTTTTTGGCAATTCTCTCAAATTTAACTTTTGCTCCAATTTCTGTTGATAGTGTAGTATCAAAGATTAAACAACTGTCCTTATTTATTAAATGAGTAGCCAGAAATTCTGTTTTTCCAGATGCCGCACCACCACACAGCAATATTACTTCGTCAAAATGTTGACTCTTTAGTTTTTCGTAAAAATATTTGTCTGCTAATTTAGCTGATTCGGAGTGAAAAGATTCTGCTTTTTCTGGAGAGTAATCTGGTAAATCTTTTTTTATTTCGTCTGCTGAAATTATAGTTGCCATATTAAACATAATACACTATAGTTTTATCAAATGAAGTGGTGGTTGCTCACACCTCTTTTTCTTTTTGTTACCTCACCTGTTTTTGCCCAAGTCGTCATTAATGAAGTAAGCTCTGTCTCCAGTCCAGAATGGGTAGAAATTTATAATACCGGTTCTGCATCAATTTCGTTAAGAGAATATACAATTGATTTTGGATCCGACACCCAAAAGAAATTATTCTGTGACGATGAAACAATAGAAGTTGGTGGGTATAAATTGATTGTGCTATCTTCAACTACAAGCTGGCTTGCTAACACTGGCGATATAGTGACCTTAAAAAATGGCGACGATATTGTTGATAGTATTGGGTATGGCTCTGATTACTTACTAGCGAAACCTGTTACAGCAACGGATTCTATAACACGTTCTCCTGATGGTAGTACTAATTGGATAAAAACAAATCAACAAAGTCAACAAGGAGACATAGTGTCATTTGACTGTCCAACTCCTACCCCATCTCCATCTCCAACTCCTACTCCATCCCCAATTCCTACGTCTACTCCTACATCCACACCTACGTCCAATGACTACTCAAACTTATTTATTTCCGAATACCTGCCTTACCCGGACAGTGGAAATGAATGGGTGGAAATCTATAATGGGAATGATTTTGAAGTAAATTTAGATAGTTGGTTTATTGATGATATCGCCGACGGTGGTAGTGCACCGATAGATATTTCAGGAACGATTAGCACTAAAGTATACAAACAATTTTATTTGTCTGATTCATTTTTAAATAACAACGGAGATGACATCCGACTACTCAATGGCAGCAAAACTGAAAAAAACAAAACATCATTTTCAATGTCAACTAAAACAAAATCTTGGTCGAAAGATAGTGTTGGTAATTGGTGTCAAACAAATTCGACTCCAAATTCCTTAAATTCAATTTGCCCAACACCGACACCTACGCCCACTCCTTCTCCTATGGCTCCGATAGGCATAAGCACTCCAGAACCAACCCCGTTACCAACTAACTATGAACCAACTAACCAACCAACTAATACTCCCCAAGTTTTAGGCGAATCCACCTCCAAATCATCAAACATCTTGTCATATGTAATAATTGGAGTAGGAATAGTATTGATTCTAGTTTCTGTAGGCTTGGTTGTAGTCGGTCGGAGAAGTGGTAAACTTGAATTTCATGAAGAAAATTAAATATTGGTTGCCGGCAGTGATTTGGGCAAGCCTAATTTATTATATGTCTTCTAGGTCAAGCATTCAAACGGTCGATGTCTATTGGCAAGACTTTTTGATCAAAAAGATCGCTCATTTTACAGAATATTTTATTTTTACCGTTCTTGTTTACCGAGCTTTGTCTAATACAACTAACTTTTCCAAGAAAAAATCATTAGTTTTGTCTTTTGTTATCACAGTGATCTATGCTGCTTTAGATGAATTTCATCAAAGTTTTATTCCCGGCCGCGAACCAAAAATCCGCGACGTCGTAATCGATAGTATTGGCTCAATTTCAGCTATTTTATGCTTAAGTAGGATAAAGTCCATTTTGGAATGAAATATTTGGACTATATTTCAACTTCAGATTTGTGTTTATGTTGTGATTGAATATTGGCTTAATAATACTATAATGCAAGTAAATAGAGTCCTTGGGATTAGACTCGAAACGATAATATACAATCCCAAAAAATATGGTTTGTAAAAAAAGATTCTGGAAAAGGATTTTCTCTTGGGTATCGATTTTGTCAATACTTTTTAATTCCGTATTACCTTACTACGGCTTGGTAACCCCCGCATATGCGCAAGAGTCCACAGCTTCGGCTACTCAACAAATAATAGATCCGACTCCGACGCCTACCGATACCCCGACACCATCACCTACAGACACACCAACTCCCACGCCGACGCTCGATCCTATGCCCACAGCTACCCCGTCAGCCACGCCTGAACCGACACTTGAGCCTACACCGGAAGCTACACCGTCAGCGACACCTACCCCCGAACAAGGCGAGATTCTTGATGGAATAGCAACCGAATCTGCGAGTCTTTCTGAAGCGAAGATTCCGCTCCGAATGACAGGAGATTTTCTAAAAAAGTCCAAGACACAAGCAAAGAAAAATTATGTTGAAGGCGAAGTGATCGTGAAGTTTAGAAAAGAAAAACTCGATATCAAAGGAGTATTCGGCAAAGCCCAGGCATTTGTATTTGAAAAAAAGTTTTCATTAGAAAAAAGAGACGAAATTAAAGCCTCAAATATCCAGGTCTTCAAGTCAAAGAAGTCTACAGAAGAAATGGTAAAGGAATTGAAATCAGATTCGAATGTGGAGTATGCCCAGCCTAACTATATTTATGAACCAACATCTATAGGAACAAATGATACATATAAAGATTTGTTGTGGGGACTAGAAAATACAAGCCAAACAGTAAACGGAACAAGTGGCACAAATGACACTGACATTGATGGCCCCGAAGCTTGGGGCACATCAGAAGGAAACGGAACAATCGTTGCTGTGATTGATAGCGGTGTTGCTTATAACCATCCGGATCTTATAAATAGCATGTGGAACGGTTCATCTTGCAAAGATGAAAACGGTTCGGTGTTAGGCGGATGTAATTCTGGGTATGACTATGAGGATGGTGACAAAATCCCATTACCATCTACCAGTTCCCACGGAACACATATTGCAGGAACGATAGCTGCAGTAAAAAACAACAGCAAAGGAATCATCGGCGTCGCTCCACAAACAAAAATAATGGCTATCAAGTTTGATTACACGTCTACTAGTGCTATTAAAGGAATCAATTTTGCTAAAGAAAACGGAGCAACAATAATAAATGCAAGTTGGGGAGGAACATCTGAAGATATATTGCTAAAAAATGCTATAAGTACTTTCCCAGGTTTATTTATAGCTGCAGCTGGAAATGAAGGAACAAACAATGATTCTAGTCATAAGTATCCCTGTGATTATGATTCAGCAAACATTATTTGTGTTGCTGCAACCGACCAGAATGACCAATTAGCTACATGGACTACTTCCGGCGGATCCAACTATAGTTCCACCTTCGTAGATGTAGGAGCACCAGGAAAAAATATTTACAGCACCGGATTTTTGACTGACGATTTTACGAATGCTTCGCTTCCAGGTTTCACTAATACTATATTTACTAAAACATCTGGTGGTTGGAAAACAGGTACATGGGGAGATGTAGGAGGAAACGTAAGTGACAAAAACGCCCAAGCTAATAGCTCTTATATCAATAATGACACGAGTATTTTAACCTTAACATCTCCGAAGGAAGAAAGCGTTATTGGGACAAATGTTTTATTAACTTTCTACTTATACTTAGATGCAGAACCTTCTAGTGGTGGTTTTTGTTATGATTATTTAGCAGTAGAAACCGATAATAATGATAATAATTGGGTAACGAAACCGGGCGTTTATTGTGGTGGTGGAGCAGGTTGGGTAACTTTCGATCTTGGGCCAGCGACATCAGACATGCGTACACGATTTGTCTGGCATACGAATGGAAGTGTCATAGGCACTCAAGTACCAATAATTGATGATATTGAGTTTACTAACACACTTTCTTATCAATACATGGATGGTACCTCCATGGCCGCACCGCATGTTGCAGGCCTTGCGGCGTTGATTGAAGGATATAATCCGAGTCTAACCGTAGCACAAGTAAAGGACAAAATTCTTACTACTGGTGATACACTTCCTGTTGCTGCGGATGCAGCAAAAATATTATCCGGGAAAAGAATTAATGCTCAAAAGGCACTTCAAGCTGCTAATTCAGCGAAAGCAATCACTGCCTTTACCGTTCCCGGACAGACTGGTTCAACAGTTATCAATGAGAGCGCGCATACGATTGGGATCACTGTTCCGTTCGGAACAAACGTTACTGCTCTTGTTCCGACCATCACAACGACAGGGGTATCAGTAAATCCGGCTTCTGGTGTAGCACAAAACTTCACTAACCCAGTAACTTATACCGTTACCGCCGCGGATTCTTCTACGCAGGCCTATACCGTCACGGTTACGGTCTCTGCTGACCCCGTTGCTACTGCGTTTGATGAAATTTCAGCAAGTCTCGCTGCGTCTCCAAATAATGTTGCAAATAATCTCAATGACGTCACCACAGCCAATGTTGGAAGTTTTTCCGGATTGTATTTTGAAAAATCCATAAATGGAACTCCGGTCGGTAAATTAACGTTTACCGGTGCATTAAATCTATCAAGCACCGAAACCCAAACATTCCTACAAAATCTTGGCGCGAAGCTTGATCAAGGCGAGGGCAGGATCGCACTTAATGCTACAGAATCTGCAGTATTTGCTGCCGCCGGAGCGACACTTGTGATGTATGACATGCTCGCCGTTTCCGAAGCAAACCTTATTGTCCGTGATGACGCAGGTATTATTCTTGATCCTACGGGCATCGTAAGCGGTTTCATACAGGCGACACCTTCAGGAAACATCACATTCAATACCGCCCATTTTACTCAATTTGATATCGATACGACCTCACCAGTTATTACCGATCATGCTGCAGTAACTGCCGAGGCTACTTCAGTATCCGGTGCAACGATAACCTACGACCCTCCAATCGCAACAGACAATATTGATCCAGTTGCGCCTGCGTCATGTACTCCCGCCTCCGGTTCAACTTTCTCAATAGGCACTAATACCGTCACCTGTACTAAAACAGATACCGCAGGGAACGCCGCAGTACCCACAACATTTACAGTTAATGTTCAAGACACCACCAAGCCCACAAATGTAACAGTTTCTGACTCCGGAACATTTACCAATAATCCACACTTGGTCTTTACGTGGCCAGCTAGTAGTGATAGCGGTTCCGGCGTTAATTATTACAAATTTTATCTAAATACTGCCGAAAGTCACTCAACGCCTACTCCTCTAATTAATGGCGTTAATATTGGCAATGTTACCACCTATACATTAAGCGACGCTCAAGCAGCTTTGCTTTCGGAAGGAACTACTTATTATGCCAAGGTAAGGGCAGTGGACAACGTTGGTCTTTCTCAGGGCAGTGCCGGAAATTGGAGTGACGGAATTACATTGGATACAATAGCTCCGGCAGTTAATATAACAAGCCCTGTTACCGGTGATACTGTTAATGGAACAAAAGTAATTACTTTTACTGATAACGAAAATACTGCACCACAATGTTCGATTGATAATTCTACTTTTGTAGCTTGTACTTCCGGAGTTACCACTCTGCATGATATTACAGGATTTGATGCTCTTGCTGAGGACAACTTTACTCTTTATCTAAAAGATACGGATTCTGCGACAAATACAGGGGCAACCAATCAAGGAAATATTGTAAAAGACACAACTGCCCCAGCTTTGTCTTCGGTCGGTATCTCATCAAATAATACCACCCCCACATTAGCAAAAGTTGGCGACACGGTTACGTTGCACTTTTTCTCCAGTGAACCGATTAAACCGCCGACGGTATACATTGCGGGGCATCATTTAAGTGAAACGGACATAACCAATAACGTACCAATTAATGGTAATGAATGGTTTGCCAGTTACCAAATGGTCGAAGGAGATAGCGAAGGACAGGTCGGCCTCAGTATTAGTTATGTTGATGCTGTTGACAACGCAGGCTCAACTGTTACCGGAACGACTGACAACTCAAATGTAACTTTTGATAAAACCAAACCAGTAATCGATGATCATGATAATATTTTTGCCACGGCAACTTCCGAAGACGGTGCGGTAGTAACATATATATCACCTTCGGCGACGGACTATGTCGATGCAACTGCCGATGCGGCGTGTACTCCCGCCTCCGGTTCAACATTTCCAATAGGAGAAACTACTGTTAATTGTACAAAAACGGATACGGCGGGAAATACGGCAACTCCGACTTCTTTTACGGTAACCGTAACAACCAATACTCCGCCATCGTTTGACGCAATCGCCAGTCCAGTAATAGATGAGGATTCAGCGTCACAAGAAGTATCTATCACCAATATATCGGCGGGACCTGCAGGCGAAGCGGGGCAGACGGTTGTCATGTCTGCGACTTCCAGTGATACGGTTATCGTTCCGAATCCATCGGTTTCCGGAAGTGGTGCGACGAGAACGTTAACCTATACGCCGGCCGCCAACAAATACGGATCGGCTACCATTACCGTGACTGCAGACGATGGACAAACATTAAATAATACCTACTCCCGAATGTTCACCATCGTCGTTAACTCTGTGAATGATGCTCCGGTCGCAATTGACGATACGGCAACTGTCAGCGAAGATGCAACCCTTTCCATTGCAAAAACTGATTTGGTTTCCAACGACACCGATGTTGACAGTACCTCTTTAACACTTACTGCAGTATCTAATCCCACCCACGGGACAGTCTCCATCGTTGAGAGTAATGCCGTATTTATTCCTACCGCAGACTACTCCGGTCCTGCAAGTTTTGACTATACGGTTTCTGACGGCAGCCTAACGGATACAGGAACTGTTGCCGTAACTGTCAATCCTATCAATGATGCGCCGGTTGCCAACGACGCTTCTGTTTCAGCAACGGAAGAAACTCCGGTGGTTATTACGCTGGCCGGAACGGATATAGACGGAAATACATTAACGTACTCAATTATTGACTCTCCGGTCAATGGAATTTTAAGTGAAGTTTCAGAGAATCAAGTTACCTATACACCTTCATCCAATTACACAGGACCCGATTCATTTACTTATAAAGCAAACGATGGGACGGCAGACAGTAATAGTGCGACTGTTTCCATAACGGTTTCTGAATACAACGATCCTCCCGTGCTTGATCCCATTGGGGATAAATCTGTCAATGAGTTAGCTACTCTGAGTTTTACGGCAACTGCTACAGATCCGGATAATACACCAACATATTCTCTGACCAATGCTCCGACGGGAGCCACGATTAACTTAACTACCGGTGTTTTTAGTTTTACTCCAACAGAGGCACAGGGTCTCGGAACATATACTTTAACCGTCAACGCTACCGATGGAACGAGTACGGATTCTGAAGAAATTACTATTACCGTTAATGAAGTTAATGTCGCGCCAGTAGCCAATGATGTGTCCATCTCAACACTTGAGGACACAACAAAAAATATCACGCTGAGCGCAACCGATATCGATCTGCCTGAACAGGGAATCAATTACTCTCTGGTTACTAATCCCACCCATGGAACGGTAGATGATATTATTGACGGAAAAATTAACTACACTCCATCTTCCGACTACAACGGAGCAGATTCATTTATCTATAAAGTAAATGATGGAAATGCCGACAGCAATACGGCAACGGTAACTATCACAGTCAATGCGGTCAATGATGCGCCTCTTGCCAATCCTGATAGTGTGTTTACTAACGAAGATGAAACTCTGACGATTGCTAAATCTGACCTTCTTAGTAACGATTCAGATGTTGATAGCATCTCCTTAACTCTAACGGCAGTATCTAATCCCACCAATGGGACAGTTTCCATCGTTGGGAGCGATGTCGTCTTTATTCCTACCGCAAACTACTCAGGGGATGCAAGTTTTGACTACACGGCTTCTGATGGAACGTCGACAAGTACTACCACAGTTTCCATTACCGTTGATCCGGTAAATGATGCTCCCGTGGTTAACAATAGTTCAGTCACGACCAATGAAGATGAGTCTGTTACGATCAATCTCTCGGGCAGTGATATCGACGGAGACAGCCTAACGTATTCTATTGCTCCCGGAGTAAGTCATGGTACCTTAGACGATATTTCTATTTCAGGAAATCAAATGACCTACACGCCTGCTGCCAACTATTCAGGATCCGATTCGTTTACATTCTCGGCTTCTGACGGGACAATTGACAGCGCTCCTGCCACGGTAAGTATTACTGTGACTGCGACCAACGATGCGCCTGCGGCTTCTAATGACACAGCCTCAGTCAATGAAGATACTACGCTCACGATTGCTAAATCTGTATTACTTGCCAATGATACTGACGTTGACGGTAATTTCTTAACAGTAACTGCCGTATCTAATTCTACTCATGGAACTGTTTCGATTATCGGAAGTAACGTAGTTTTTATTCCGATCGCTGATTACTTTGGTCCTGCAAGCTTTGACTACACGGTTTCTGACGGATTATTGACAGACACTGTGACTGTTTCTATAACGGTTAATTCGGTTAATGATAAACCTGTCGCGACAAACGGGGCGAGTACAACTGATCAGGACGTAGCCAAAGTCATCACGCTCGGCGCTTCCGACTCTGATATACCGGTACAAACATTAACGTACTTTGTTGTTGCCAATCCCTCTCATGGGACACTGAGTGCAGCTTTAGAAAATCAAATTACGTACACACCAAACGCACATTATTCAGGAACTGACTCGTTCACGTTCAAAGCAAATGATGGAATAGATGACAGTAATACCGCGTCGATCAATATTATAATTAATGATACAAGCGCTCCCACTGTAACGAAACTGGGAGATGGTTCTACTGACGTTATCCTGGAGGCAGGAGATATGGATCTTATTTTTAGTGAAGTTTTATCGGCCAGTTCCAAAACAGCAGTTGAAAATGCATTGACTTCAGGAGCTGACAAGACGTTAACGTATTTCTGGACAGGGGCGACACTGACAATTACTGCCACAGAAACAACCACGTTTGCAAATGATGTCGTGGTAAATGTTTCGGATCTCGCAGGCAACACTGCAACGAGTTTGTTACTCGTTGATTCCAGTCTGACTACTACCCAAACGACGCCTGATGACGATGGTGCTGCTACTGCCGATTCCGACTCTCCGGAAGTCGTCATCACCGATCCGGATCAGGAAGTGACAGTTACTGTTGACGGAACAACCGACGCCACGATCGACGTCAGCTCATTTATAGATGGCGGAACGGGGGACGTACCTCAAATTACCATTAACTCTGATACTGCGGATATCGCGATACCAGCTACCACCGTGACCGGTCCGGCTGATTGGAATGGAGTGATTGCAGCCCCAACGGTGACCACCGTAACGTTGCCGGTGACGACGGGAGAAACCACGACCCTGGGAACTGCAATCGAAATAGGATTTGCAAACGCAAAATTATCTTTTGACAACGCAGTAAGAATATTACTTCCGGGACAAGCTGGTAAAAGAGCTGGGTACTCGAGACCGGGGACAGAATTTACTGAAATTACAAGTGCCTGTTCTACCGACAGTCAGGTTGCTGGGGATGCGCTTGTAGCTGACGGTGAATGTAAAATAGATGTTGGTGGCGACTTAGTTATCTGGACCAAACACTTTACCAAATTTGCGAGTTACACGCAGACGACGAATTCTTCATCAAGTAGTAATTCATCTTCCTCTGACTCAGGTTCAAGCGCTCCAGTCTGTAACGACACTACTCCGGTAGGTGTCCCCACTATTTTACGAGTTACGCCAGGCCTAAATAGTGCCACACTTGTTTGGAATGAGGGAACAGGACCGCTGTCTTATTATCTGATAACTTTTGGAACACAGCCAGGAGCCCAAACGTACGGTAATCCCAATATAGGGGGGGCCGGCACAACTTCGTATACTGTTAACAGTTTGTCAGGTGGCACCAGATATTATTTTAAAGTGAGATCAGGCAATGGTTGCGCTCCGGGAGGTTTCTCAAACGAAGTTTCGGCAGTGCCCTTGGGTGAATTAGCTCAAGAGTTACCAGTTGGTTTTGCAGAGAATGTGTTGGGAGTACAAACTCCTACGGAAGAATTGTCTTCGAGTCCCACGCCTCAAGCAGAACAGGTATTGGGAAGCGAAAAGACCAGGAATGATTGGAAGATTTGGTTATGGGGTTTTATCCCGGTATCACTATTACTTTCACTCTGGTTGATATTTGCAAAAAAACGTAAAAAAGACGTGGGTCAGTATTGACTCTAGCCACCCAAAGTCCTCATAATGAGTTGATGTTTCGACATTTGTTTCTGCCACACGAATCGAATAACCATAGGGCTAAACTTCTTCACCCCTCTACTATATTGACCCTGATAGTTGTTTTTTTAAGTTTTCAGCTATTAGTTACTAAATTATCCCTATCCTACCCACAAATTTTAGGCTATGCGGCGGCGCAAATTTCTCCAGAAGAGGTCATTAAACTAACCAATGAACAACGTGTTGCAAATGGTCTAGACATAGTCAAATTGGATCCGGAATTGACTGCGGCCGCAGTTCAGAAAGCGGCCGATATGTTTGCCAGAAATTATTGGGCACACGTGTCACCGGTTGGAACTCAGCCGTGGTATTTTATAACTGAAGCTGGATATAGTTATCGTTATGCGGGTGAGAATCTGGCCCGGGATTTTTCTGATCCTCAGTCGGTTGTCCAAGCTTGGATGAGTTCACCCAGCCACCGTGAGAATATTCTCAATACAAAATACCAAGATATTGGTTTGGCAGTAGTAGACGGCAAGCTTGAAGGACGGGAGACTACTTTGGTTGTGCAGATGTTTGGCACCAAACTTTCAGCTCAACCCACTTTGGGTAAATCGTCGTCCACCGAAATTTCAGTCATGGCAGCCGGATCTTCAGTTAATCCATCGGTCAAAGCCTTTAGTACTACTCCGTTTGATGTCAGCCGGACAGTTTCAATAGTCCTTCTTGCGGTATTTGTGTTAGTTCTGGTAATTGATTTGGTACATCTCAAACGCCAAAAAATAGTCCGCTGGACCAGTAGTAGTTTGGCGCACTTGCTGTTTATGACTTTTTTATTGTTGACCGCCCTGTTTATCAGTAAAGGTCATATAATTTAAGATATGTCCAAAATAAATTTTAATTCAGATTTGACCCATAATCCCATTCATTATTTTTCGTTGGTTTGCATTCTGGCCGTTGGTTTGTGGGGAGTGTCGTGGTTTAGTTACGACAAGACCTTACAACTATCACTGGTGGTGAGTTTGGGAATTACCTACACCGTGTGGGGTATAATCCATCATGCCATCCATAAAGATCTACACCCAAAGATAATTATGGAGTATATATTGATGTCAATATTTGCAATACTTGTTATTGGTTCTCTGGTTTTCCAAGCTTGAAACACCGACTACTACTTGCTATCGATCTGCCTCCTGCCACCAAATCTGAACTCTTGCATTTGCAAGAACAGCTGACAATTTTTGGTGTCAACGCTGAATGGATAAAACCCGAAAAGTTGATTGTAGACTTAAATTATCTGGGTAGAATAGAAGATTCTCAAGCTGCTGAAATTAAAAAGAGGATCCGTTTAGCTACCAAAGATTTTGGAATCATGAAATTTACTCCGGTTTATTTGCAGGCTTTATATAGCCGGCACGAACCCACAGAAATATTTTTAAATTTGTCGGGTGATATTGAGCGCCTAGTGGAATTACAAAAGACGTTATCTAAAGAATTTAAAGACATGGATATGCCCCAACCCCAAAGATATGAGCCACAAATTACTTTAGGCACTCTGCCGCGGATTGATCCCACGACGGCCAAACAACAGATTGATAAAGTTGATAACTTTGATTTTTCTCCACTTTCTTTATTTGAAGTAAACACTTTGACGTTTTTTGAATTGTTTGTCTCAAAAGTTGGAACGCATTTCCAAAAAGTGGGAGCTTTTGTGCTAGAATCTGTCCAGATATAAATATGAAAGGAGTAATACTTGCTGGTGGAAATGGTACCCGTCTTCATCCCCTAACGTTTGTTACCAATAAACATCTTTTGCCAGTTTTTGACCAACCTATGGTCTTTTATCCAATTCAAACTCTGCTTAAAGCCGGAATCAAAGATATTATGATTATTGCCAGTGGCGACAAAGCTGGCCACTTTATTGGGGTTCTTAAAAATGGCAAAGAGTATGGAATTCGTCATTTGGAATATGGATTCCAAGAAGGAGCCGGGGGTATTTCTCAAGCTTTAGCGATAGCCGAAGATTTTGCCGATGGTGAGCCAATAGTAGCAATTTTAGGAGATAACACAACAGATGCAGACATTACTCCAGCAGTCAAAAAATTTAAAAACGGAGCAACCATCTTTGTTAAAAAAGTTCCCGATCCGGAAAGATTTGGAGTTCCGGTGTTTTCCAAAGATGGAAAAACTATCATACAGATCGAAGAAAAACCCAAAAATCCCCAGAGCGATTTTGCTGTGGTCGGCGTATACATCTACGACTCCCATTGTTTTGAGTACATCAGAACTTTAAAACCTTCAGCCAGAGGTGAATTGGAAATTACAGACTTAAACAACATTTATTTGGAGAAAGGTAAACTAGATTGGGAAGAATTAAAAGGTTTTTGGAATGACGCAGGCACTTTTGAGAGTTTACTGAAATCCAATCTATATTGGGCCAGAAAGAGAGGAATAAAAGTATGAAAATATTAGTTACCGGCGGAGCAGGATTTATTGGGTCAAATTTTGTTCATTATTGGTTGAAAAAATATCCGGATGATAAGGTCATTAATATAGACGCCTTAAAATACGCTGGCAATCTAGAAAACTTAAAAGATATTGAAAATAACCCCAATTATAGTTTTGTTAAAGCCGATGTATCAAAAATCGAGGAGCTGGAACCAATATTTAAGACAGGCGTAGACGCAGTGGTAAATTTTGCAGCTCAAACCCATGTCGATAGGACTTTTTATGATCCTTATGAATTTATTAATACCAATGTTGTTGGAACCAAAAATTTGCTGGAGTTATCTCATAAATACAAAATTCATAGATTTCATCAGATTTCGACCGATGAAGTGTTTGGAGATTTAGCATTAAATTCGAAAGACAAGTTTACCGAAACGACACTTCTAAAGCCTAGTAACGAATACTTCGCCACCAAAGCCTCAGCCGAAATGTTGGTCATGGCTTACAACTTTACTTACAAATTATTTACCACTATTTCAAACTGCACCAACAATATCGGTCCGTATCAATATCCGGAAAAACTCGTGCCGCTGGCGATTACTAATGTTATGGAGGGCAAAAAGATACCTGTTTATGGTACAGGGAAAAATATTAGGGATTGGTTATATGTCGAAGATCATTGTAGCGCTATAGATTTAATTTTGAAAAAGGGCAAACCTGGTGAGCGATATATGATTGGTTCCGACCACGAAGAAATTACTAATATTCAATTAATCAAAAAGATTTTAAAAATAATGAAAAAAGAAGGGGATTGGAAGGAATTTGTGACCGACCGTTTGGGACATGATCTAAAATATGCGGTTGATTGGACTAAAATAAAAAAGCTGGGTTGGAAACCAAAATATAAACTTGAAGATTCTATTCGTTTGACAGTAGAATGGTATATGAATAACGAAGCCTGGTGGAAGAAAATAAAATCTGGAGAATTCCGTGAACATTATCAAAAAACATACGGAAATAAATAGTTTATATGAAACTTGATCCACTAAAACTTATAACGACAAAGCTTTCTATTCATTCAGTTTGGGAAGGAGCGACCATTCAGGATGTCTATTGTAAAAATCTCAAGACAAATGTTGACGGTCGGGGAGAGTTGACAGAAATCTGGAGCGAAGCATGGTCTGATCCAAACATACTTCCTTCAAAACACGTTTATTATAATCTTACCGATTTTGGAGTGACCAAAGGTTGGCATTGGCACGAAGAGACATATAGCCAATTTGTATGTCTTGCTGGAAAAATGCAAATTGTGCTTTTGGATCTAAACGAAAAAAGCCCCACTTTCGGTCAAGTCAATCAATTTATAGCTAGTAACAAAAACCCCCTTTTTATTAAAATTCCACCCTTTGTGGTAAAAGGCTGGAAAGCACTAGAAAGTAATGCTCTTATTATTAATTTTCTTACTAAGCCTGGAAATAAGGATAATGGTAAAGTTCCCCTCAACACTTTCTTGCCCGACATTTGGCAACCGATAAATGAGTAATCAGAGAGTTTTAGTTACCGGGGCGTCGGGATTAGTTGGATCAAGATTTGTAGAACTATATCCAAATTCCCAAGATCTTTTGACTCCTAATTTAGATGAATTTGATCTTGCTCATCCCGGCGAGTATCTAGCTAAAAATACTCCGGATGTTATTTTAAATTTTGCTGCTTACACAAATGTTTCCGAAGCCGAGAAACAACGCGGAGATAAAAACGGATCTTGTTGGCAAATTAATGTCGAAGGCACTCGAAATCTTGTTTCCGCTTTATCCGCTAACACCCATCTGATTCATATTTCTACAGACATGGTTTTTTCCGGTTCTGCCACCGATCCCGGCCCATATTCTCCAGACCATAAGCCAGAGACCAATAGCCAAAAGCTAACCTGGTACGGTTTTACCAAGGCCGAGGCAGAAAGAATAGTTGGGGACAGAGGGACCATTGTCCGTCTTATTTATCCCGTCCGGGCTAAATATGCCGAAAAGTTGGATTATCTACGTAAGCCTTTAGATTTATTTAACCAGGGCAAACTTTATCCTCTTTTTTCAGATCAGCAAATTTCTATAACCTGTATTGACGAGGCATGTTTAGTATTGCAAAAAATTATTGATCAAAATCTGACCGGCGTTTTTCATATGAGTTGCCCGGACACCACTACTCCCTACGAAATTATTACTTATTTATTGCAAGAACTTGGCAAGGATATTTCCAGTGTGCAAAAAGCCTCAGTTGATCCCAAACGTTACCCAAAGTTCGGCGGTTTAAAACCAAGTTTTGAATTTAGTACCTGGAGACAAATCGTAGACAAACTTATCGAGCAGGGGATCGCCACTCCTTAATTTTTTTATGATCTCCTGATAATAAAATCTTCGGCACTTTCCAACCATTATATTCCTCCGGTCTGGTGTACTGGGGGTATTCAGCCTGCCTGCCGGCAGGCAGGTTTTCAGTAAACGATTCTTCGTCAAGTGATTTTTCATTTCCCAATGCGCCTGGCAACAGTCGAACCACCGTATCTATTACTACCATAGCCGGGATTTCTCCACCGGAAAGAACATAGTCTCCAATCGAAATTACTTCGTCCGCAATGTGTTCATGCACCCGGTGATCCACTCCCTCATAATGCCCGCAAATAATTATTAAATGCTCATCATGTGATAAATCTTGTGCCAATTTTTGGCTAAATTTCTCTCCCCCAGCATCTAGCAGAACAACCTTTGATTTTTTGATTTTTTGAGTTTTTGAGTTTTTTAAATCATTCACTGCACTATCAACGACATCGATCCGCATAATCATCCCCGCTCCGCCACCATACGGTCTATCGTCCACAGATTTATAGTTATTAGTAGACCACTGTCTTAAATCATGAATATTAATTTTTACCAAAGATTTTTCTTGGGCCCGTTTGACGATTGAGTATTCAAAAGGACCAGAAAACATATCAGGAAAGAGGGTCAGAATGTCGATTATCATTGCTTAATTATACCTCTCCTCTGGCCCCTCTCCTATGTTAATATTGTCTCATGGCAAAAATTGTCGTAATTATTCCTTCTTATAACGAAAAAGATAATGTAGTAAAAATGATCGAGACGTTGGCTGAAGTTTTTTCTAAAATAAAAAAACACCAGATGATGGCGTTGTATGTTGATGGTAACAGTCCAGATGGAACCGCTGATGTAATACATAAATACCAAAAGAAATATCAATGGTTAAATTTATTAGTGGAAACCAAAAAAGAAGGACTGGGAATGGCGTACGCCAAAGGCATGAAATATGCCATGGATAAACTGAAAGCCGATTGGCTAGTTGAAATGGATACTGATTTTCAACAACCGCCCGCAGTTATCGTAGAACTGGTTTCCCAAATAGACAATGGTTATGATTATATTTTAGGGTCGCGTTATGTCAAAGGCGGCTCGATTCCCAAAGAGTGGGGATTGGAACGCAAGTTTTTGAGTGTGGTGGGCAATTTGGTGGCCCGGGCATTGTTGCTCTTGCCAAATATTCATGATGTTACGGGAGGTTTTAAATTGTCCAGAGTAAAAGGGTTTATGGACGAATTCGATTTTGACAAACTTTTATCAAAAAGTTTTGCATACAAAATTCACCTGCTTTTTTATATGGTGCAAAAAGGGGCCAAAGTTAAAGAAGTTCCATTTGCCTTTGGGGCCCGGACATCAGGAGAATCCAAGATTATCAAAAACGAAATGCAGGAAACCCTAAAAGTAATATTTAAATTACAAATATTAAATCCCAAGATCCAAAGATTTCTTAAGTTTGGTGTTGTGGGGGTAATCGGACTAACAATTCAAACTACTATATTTGAAGTTTTGGGAGTGTTCACCAATACTCTCACTCCCCAACTGGCTACTGCTGTAGGAGGAGAAGCCGCTATTATTAGCAATTTTACATTAAATAACGTCTGGACATTTAAAGATCACAGTGTAATAGGGAAAAATATAGTTTTTAAGTTTATTCAATTTAATCTCTCTTCATTGATAGCTCTAACAATTCAATTCATTATTCTAGGACTTGGACAAATTGTGGCAAATGGGAACAAGTTTGTTATTCAATTTTTCTACTTTGGATCAATCATAATCATCCTTATAGTTAACTACTACATCTACAACAAATTTATCTGGAAGACGTCACGTAAGTGACGGATGGAAGACGAGGAATTCATTCCTCATCTGGAAGACGACGTCAAAAAAGGTGCCCAGTTTGAAATAGAGATGGTATTGAATTTTAAAAAGTTTACGGTATAAAAAAACAAAGGGACAATTAATATCGCTAAAGCGATTTTGATTTCTTTTCTTTCAAACAAATGCGCAAAGCCCAAAAGAACTACCGGAACAATCGGTAACGCATAACGGCTAATATCCCGGTGTGACACAAATAGAATAGTAGTAAAAAATACACTTCCAAATAATCCCCATACGTGGGATTTTTTGAATGCATAATATACACCCAAGCCTCCCAGCAAATAAATCCAAATAATATCCTCTAACCAAAAAGTACCTACCCAGGGCTGCGTACTGTCGAAGACTTTAAATGGTAATAGTTGCAAGTGAATATTATCTCCGGAATGAAAATAAGCCCAAAAATCTCCCACTCGTAGATAATAAAAACCAAACAGTAATATCAGGGTAATCGGCATGAATATAATCGGCCAGATTTTGAAATTGAGTTTTTTGGTTTTTAGGTATTCCAATATAAACCACAAACCATAGGCTACAAACAAAAGAACGCCTGGACTTTTGGTCAGAATAGCCAGACATCCCAAAAGAGAGGAAATGAAATATTTTTTCTTTTCAAACATCCATAGTGAGGCAATTACCAGAGATATAAATAGACTTTCCGGACTGGCGATAGATCTTACTCCCCACATTCTTGGCCATAAAAATAGCCAAGTTACAGCCGAAAAAAATGGTTGTGGCCATTTAAGGTCGGTAAACGATTCGAATATTAAAATAGATCCAATAATTGCCATGCCAATATTTATAATCAACATGGTTCTCAGGATATTTAACCCGGTTAAATCAGATAAGGTTTGGGAGACCAGAGGATAAAGTGGAAAGTGAGCCGGATAATATTCAAGCGGTTGTGGAAACTCGAAATTTTTAGAAATGGTTTGCTTATCATAAAAGCTTTTGGCAACAATAGCGTAGTAAGGGCCGTCAAAATTTTCATAAATTTTTGCCATACCCACATTGGCCCAAACCAGTACCGACGAAAACACACAAAGCAAGGCTAATACCACCCAACTTTTGACTCTACTCATGATATTATTGTATCACCATGTATAGCTTGTCTGTAGTAGTGTTGGCTTACAACGAAGAGGAGAATCTGGAGAGGTGTATTCATGTTCTAAATCCGGTATTAAAAAGCTTAAAACGTGAGTACGAAATAGTTATCGTCAACGACGGTTCAAAAGACAAAACCGGAGAAATAGCCAGAAATCTGTCTCAAAAGGATAAACGGATCACAGTTATAGAAAACAACCCCAACAAAGGTTATGGAGGGGCTTGGAAAACCGGAGCAATGGCCTCAAAAAATGATATTGTGGTTATGGTCCATGCCGATAATCAATTCGATTTTTCGGAGGTATCTAAGCTTCTCACCCTGCTTGAACAAAAAGACGCCGATCTGGTCAGCGGGATTAGAACTGAAGATAGTGATGCGGTGCACCGTCGGATTTTTAGGTGGGGATGGAATACTTTAGTGAGGGCCTTGTTTGGATATCTGGCTTCAGATGTTGACTGTGGTTTCAAAGTATTTAAACGCGATGTCCTTGAAAAGGTGAGCTTGCCTTCAAATGGGGCAATGTTGGATACTCAGTTGTATGCAGGAATGCGGGCTAGAAGCTTGAAAATAGAAGAAATGCCAGTCAAACATCTTCCCCGAACTGCCGGAAAATCTACCGGTGGTAATCCAAAAGTAATCTTTAAAGCTCTGTATGAATTGGTTATTTTCTGGTGGCAACTACGTTTTGAATTAATGGTCGAACGGGGGCGGGCTGTTTTTAAATGGGAAGCAATTTCTATTCTGATTATAGTTTTATTTGCGGGATTTTTGAGGTTTTACAAAATAGGCGATTACATGACTTTTTTGGGAGACGAGGGACGGGATGCCGCAGTGGTGCGGGACATGATACTGGGCCGCAAATATACTCTTCTTGGACCCGGAACTTCTATCGGAAACATGTACCTAGGTCCTCTGTATTACTATTTAATGATTCCAGCTTTGGCAATTGCAGATTTTTCACCAGTCGGTCCTTCGGTCATGGTGGGATTATTTGGAATAGCCACAATTTTTTTGATTTGGTGGATTGCACGTCAATGGTTTGACAGGGTTTCGGCTTTGGGGATTTCCGCTTTATATGCAGTTTCTCCTGTAGTTATTAATTACTCCCGGTCTTCATGGAATCCCAATATTATGCCGTTTTTTTCACTTCTTTGTATGTATGCTATTTGGAAAGTCTGGCGTTTTGGATACTGGCGTTGGTTAGTGATATGCGCCGTCAGTTTTGCTTTTGTGATTAACTCTCACTATCTCGGCCTTTTGCTCTTACCCGTTATCGGTATTTTCTGGTTTATTTCTAAAAAAACTCTGAACGCTACACGCTATACGATAATTTCTATTTTTGTATTTCTGATTTTAATGTCTCCATTGTTATTTTTCGATCTCAGACATAACTGGACAAATGCCAAAAACATTGAAGTCTTTTTTACAAACCGTCAGACCACTATCAACCTCAAAGCCTACAAAGCTATCCCCCAAATTTGGCCAATTTGGCAGAATATTAATTCTTCGCTAATTACTGCCCGTGAGCCAAATGTTACCCTGGCTTTCTCGATTTTTCTCCCCATCTCTTTATTGTTCGTCTTGTACAAAACCAGATCCAAAGACTTGGTCTTTACTCTGGTTTGGATTTCGGTGGGATTAGTTGGATTGGGACTATACAAACAACATGTCTATGATCATTATTTTGGTTTTCTTTTCCCGGTCCCGTTTTTACTTTTAGGATTTGTTTTGGAAAAAATAAAACCAGTGTCCTACTTAATAATTCTGGCATTGATAGTTTTAAGTTTAATTAACTCTCCTTTGCGCTATTCGCCAAATTACCAACTGAAGCATACACAACAGGTATCTGACCTAATTATTAAAGAATCTCTAGGGCAACCCTTTAATTTGGCCCTAATTGCCAAACAAAATTACGATGCCAGCTATCGGTATGCATTGGATTTAAAATCCGCGCCATTCTACACCATTCACCAAAAACTTTCGGAACAACTGTTTGTTGTTTGTGAAGATCCGGTTTGTCAACCGATTGGTCATCCACTTTGGGAAATAGCCGCTTTTGGTTGGGCCAAAATTGATACACAATGGGACTTACCTTGGGGGACAAAAGTTTTTAGATTAGTTCACAATCCATCCGGTAAATGAAAGTTAAAATTTTATTAGTTTTAATTATCGCCTTATCTCTTTTAGCCCGAGTTTATAGAATTTCAGAACTTCTGGGTTTTTATTTTGATCAAGGAAGAGACGCTTCGGTTATTTGGGAACTATGGCACAGTCATCGTTTCTTTTTGATTGGTCCAACCACCGGAATCGAAGGGATATTCAGAGGCCCGTGGTATTACTGGCTAATTTCTTTGCCTTATCTAATAGGCCGGGGAAATCCCATCTGGCCATCGGTATTCTTGAGCATTACATCGGTTATTGCTGTAGTGATGTGTTTTTGTTTGGGGAAGAAAATTCAAGGACCAAAAACAGGATTGCTTGCGGCTCTCATCTCTGGTTTATCTTTTTATATCGTTCAGTCATCTCGCTGGTTAAGTAATCCTACTCCAATGCTTCTCATCAGTATGTTGCTTGTTTATTTTATGTTTGCAGTCCAAGATGGCAAAAAATGGGCTTGGGTAGGCATCGCTTTCCTTTTGGGAATGGCCATGCAATTTGGAAGTTCAACCGAAGTTTTCTTTTTCCCCGCTCTGTTTATATTTTTCGTTTGGCAATTTAAAAACCGCCCCAATCTTAAACAACTCATTGTTGCAGCGTTTGCTTTTTTTATCACAATATTACCCCAAGCGTTTTTTGATTTTCGTCACGACCGGATCTTAAGTCGTAATATCTTGAACTTTCTTTTTGAAAAGGGGAGTTTTCAGACAAGTTTTATCGATGTTTTGAAAATTAGATTATCGTTTTATTATGAAGTATATTTTTCAAAATTATTCCCCACCAATATTAAAGTTGGTTATGTTTTCGGACTATTGGCTCTTTTTTCGTTGGTAATATCCTGGAAGAAAATCCATCCTAAAGTTTGGACCATTATCTTATTGCTGATGTCAGTAAGTGTGGGCATGGTATTTTTCCATGGTAATTACGGAAATGTTTATGATTATTATTTTACCGGATCATATTTGCTATTCATCCTAGTCTTTTCATATTCAATTTCGATTTTCCCAAACAAAAAAATCGGGTTAATAATATATTTACTTTTCGCCGCTTTTTTTATCAGGCAAAACGTGCCTTTGATCAAAAGTTACACTACCTCTGGAATTGATGGTCCCACTACCATCGCTTTTGGAAATCAGAAAATGGCGATCGACTGGATATACAAAGACACCGTTGGTCGTGATTTTAATGTTGATGTCTATGTTCCTCCGGTAATCCCCCATGCATATGATTATTTATTTACCTGGATTGGTAACACCAAATATCACAAATTGCCCAAAACAGAACAAATAAGTAACTTGTATTTATTATATGAACAGGACCCTCCCCATCCGGAACGTCTAAAAGCTTGGATGATACGCCAGAATACTTATGCCTGGGTAGATGCCACCGCAACGTTTGGGGGAATCACAGTTGAAAGAAGGATCCGTTTTCCAGCCAAACAATGATCTTCAAAAAATATTTTTCGGTAATTGTCTTAATACTATCCTTGGCCGTTGGTATGTATATGCGGACTTACCAATTTAGAGAACGCTTTCAATATGGTCACGATAATGATCTGGCAGGATGGATCGTCAAAGATATTGTAGTAGACCACCACTTAAGATTAATAGGGCAATTAACTTCGGCGCCGGGAATTTTTATTGGGCCTCTTTTTTATTATCTACTTATTCCTTTATATTCCATAACCCACATGGACCCAATCGGAATATTAAGCTACGCCTGGATAATTAGCGTCTTTAGTATTTTTAGCATGTACTACGTAACTGCAAAAATTTTTGGTAGAAAAACCGGAACCATTTCTGCACTAATCTTTGCTTCATCTTATCTGATTGCGTTTACAGAAAGAGAAGTAGTGCCTACCACTCCGGTTTTCTTGTGGTCCATCTGGTTTTTGTACAGTCTATATTTAACCAAGTTGGGAAAAAGGGGCGGTTTGATTATAGTGTCGGTTTTAACGGGATTAATTTGGGAGGTAAATTTATCGTTAGTACTGTTGATTCCACTATTTCTTGCCACTCTACTTATAAACATCAAAAAATTTAATATCAAGGACTATTTATTATCCGTATTAATTATAGTTTTTGTTTCTTCTCCATTATTGTTATTTGAAATCCGTCACAATTTTTCTCAAACCAAGGCGTTAGTCACCACTCTTTCTCCGGTAAATACCGGAAAAATAAATTATTCAGATAAACTGAATAGAGTCTCACATTTAATTTCCAAAAATGCTACCAGAACATTTGGTGATTTTCCAGACACCAACTATACATTGTATTATCTTATTCCCTTAGGTCTGCTTGCTGGAGTTTTTATATTGGCAACCAGTGGAAAGTTGTCATGGTATTATCCAATTTTATTTCTGAGTTGGACATTATTGTTTGTGGTTTTTTATACTTTCCATCCAATAAATGTTTCGGAATATTATTTGAACGGGGCAACTATTGTTTGGGTTATAACAGCTGCCATTTTGCTTTCGCGTTTTCCTACCCCTGTAATTCTACTAGGATTAGTATTTTTTGTAGGGAATAATGTCAAAATTATGACTAACTCAGATATTAACAGAAGTGGTTATTTAGACAGGACGGCAATAGTTAAATATATATTCGATGACGCTCAAAAACACAACTACCCTTGCGTATCAGTGTCATATATGACCGACCCCGGAAACAACCTTGGTTACCGCTACCTATTTTGGCTCAAAGGTATGCACGTTAATCTGCCAAAAAGTTTGAGTCCGGTTTATACAATAGTGTTTCCTCACCCCAGAGCAGACAAATTGGATTATACTTCTGGAGCTTTGGGTTTGGTTTTACCAAACTATTCCCAGTATACTAAAGAGGGAGTGACCCAAACCTGTGCAGGAGAAAATGCCAACCTAACCGATTCCATGTTCGGGTTTACAAAATAATTATGAGTTCACAAATATATTTATCTATCATTATCTCAGCATATAACGAATCAGAGAATATTTCTCGGGGATGTCTAGTGGAAATGTGGGAATACCTACACAAACAAAAATATTCGTGGGAATTAATCATCGTAAATGACGGGTCGTCAGACAATACGTCTGATCTATTGCATCAATTTTCATCTAATAAACCGGAGATAAAAATCATCGACAACACTCATCAAGGTAAAGCGTCGGGAATCTTAACAGGAGGTCTTGCCGCCACCGGCGAAATCATCTTGTTTACGGATCTAGATCAAGCAACGCCGATTTCAGAAGTCACCAAACTTCTAGAAAAAATAAATGATAAATACGATATCGTAATTGGATCCAGATCGGGTAGAAAGGGTGCTCCGTTGTTTAGACAGGTTTTGGCTTACGGAAATATAATCTTAAGAACAATTATCTTGAGACTTCCATATTTGGATACCCAATGTGGATTTAAAGCGATTAAATTTCCAGCAGCCCAAAAGATATTTTCTACTATGAGAAAATTACGTCCCATTGTGACTGTTGATGGTCCAGCCGTCGATCCGGGGTTCGATGTGGAACTTTTGTATTTAGGACGTAAGTGGGGATACAAAATATCTGAAGTACCGGTAGTTTGGCACCATCAAGAAACCCGTAGAGTACGTTTTTTCTACGATATGATCGCCGGTATTAAAGGACTTCTTCTCGTCCGCTATCGTTCTCTAACCAACGCATACGCATTGAAATGAGTTCGTGGAAAGTTACTTACTATATTTCACCATCAGGTGAAAACCCCGTTGAAGAGTTTATTGAGTCATTACAACTTCGACAAAAATCTAAAATATTCGGAATATTTGAGAACATCGAGAAATATGGATTGACCTCGGTTACTCCTCATCTAAAAAAATTAACAGGAACACCATTCTGGGAAATTAGAGTTTTGGGACAAGATAATATAAGAGTGATCTATCTTGTCCCTAGAGTTTCCACAGTTTTATTACTCCATGGGTTCATCAAAAAATCTCAGCAAACCTCTTCACGAGATTTGTCATTAGCGATCAAGCGATATAGGTTATTACTTGACAAGTGACATCTTTTAGGATATCATAAATTCATGAAAAGAAAAGAGTACACATTCCAGAATCATTTGAGAAAATCTTTGAAAAACCCAAAATTTCGTAAAATCTGGGAAGATTCTGAACCTCAAAGAAAATTATCCCAAATGCTCATTGAAAAGCGTATAGCAAAGAAAATGTCCCAACGGGCCTTAGCTTCAAAAGCCAATACTACGCAGGCAGTAATTGCTCGGATTGAGGGAATGTCCGCCAATCCATCTATAAACTTACTCAAGCGCATAGCCTCGGCTTTCGGTTCATCTCTCAGGGTTGTCTTTGAGTAAAACGATAATTGAGGTAGAATTCAGTCAGTGGAATCTCGATCACCTTATTTATCAATTATTATTCCGGCCTACAACGAAGAAAAACGTTTGGGGCCGAATTTGAAACCGGTTTTAAAATATTTAGATGCTCATTTTCCAGATCACGAACTGATTATTGTTGACGATGGCAGTACTGACAATACAGTCCAAACAGTGTCAAAAGCAATTGTAGATGAACCAAAAGCAAAACTGATTGCATACAAACCAAACCGGGGAAAAGGATACGCAGTCCGTACTGGAGTCTTGGCTTCGCATGGAGATACAGTTTTATTTATGGACGCAGATTTGTCCACTCCCTTGGAAGAGATACCAAAAATTATAGATTTGTTAAAAAATTACGATATAGTAATTGGGTCAAGAGGAATATCTAAAGTTGTAAAACCTGCTCCGATTCACCGTCGGTTAGCGTCATTTATCTTTGATCAAATAAAATATTTTATGGTTGGTTTGCGCCGGTTTAAAGACACTCAGTGCGGCTTCAAAGTTTTTAGCGGGTCAATTGCCCGTCAGCTGTTTGCAAAAGGCCAAATTGACCGGTTTATGTTTGATGTAGAAATTCTTTATCAGGCAGAGCGACGTGGACTTCGTATTGGAGAAATGCCGGTGGCTTGGGCCGACGTTCCCGGTAGCCATGTACATTTCTTTGAAGGAGTAGTTAATATGTTTCTGGATCTGTGGAGAATTAGGTCGTTACACTCCTAAAACTCAAAAACTCAAAAAATCCAAATGCAAAACAAAATTTATAATCTTGAAGAAAGATTTAAAAATTTTCACTTGAGAACAATTAAACTTTGCAAAAAAGAAAAAATCACTCCAGTTTCCTCACGAATTATTCCACAAATCGTTGCCTGTTCCGGATCCGCGGGAGCAAATTACTGCGAGGCTAGCGAGGCAATGAGTAAAAAAGATTTTGTCAAATGTCTAAAAACATCACGTAAAGAACTAAGAGAGTTTTCAATCTGGATAGCGGGGTTAAAAGAAGCTGTTGATTTCACCGATCCGGAATTCGAGTCTTTATTGCAAGAATCTAAAGAGTTGGTATATATACTTACCAGCATTATAAAAAAAACCGACGTATAATATTTATATTATTAATTTGATGTTTGCTTTGAATTTTAGAGTTTTAGAATCTTTGAGTTTTTATGAAAATTAATTCAAAAGCCATAATAATAGGATTATTAATTTTAGTGTTAGCTGCTGTTTTACGTTTTGTAAATCTCAATTCGCTGCCTATTTTTGCCGATGAGGCAATTTATGTCCGCTGGTCACAGGTTATGCGGGCCGAAAGCTCTTTGCGTTTTTTACCACTATCCGATGGTAAACAACCGCTGTTTATGTGGGCCACCATTCCAATTCTTAAGATATTTACCACCGATCCGCTTCTAGCAGGCCGCACATTATCAGGATTGTGTGGACTAGCCAGTGTTTTTGGAGTGGGAACAGCAGCGTATTTGCTTTTTAAAAATTCTCGTCAGGCTTTGTTAAGTGCCGCTATCTACGCCGTTTTACCATACGCAGTATTTTTTGACCGCATGGCTCTGGCTGATAGTATGTTAACCATGTTCTTTATCTGGACCTTTGTTTTCTCATACTTATCTATCAAACACCTGCGCTTGGACTTTGCCATGATAGCAGGTTTCATGTTGGGATTTGCCTGGCTTACCAAATCTCCGGCAATCTTTGCCGCTGCTCTAATTTTTCTCAATCTGTTTTTCTTGCCAAAATTTACTCTCAAAAATTTACTAATTGCTACTAGCTATTTGCTAACGACGATAATCATTGCTTACGGAATGTACAATATTTTGCGGCTTGGACCGCAATTTCACATGATTGCCATTAGAAATGCCGATTATGTGTATCCACTTGCAGAGATCTTGAAACATCCATTGGATCCTTTAATACCACATTTAAAAGATTCGTTTCAGTTTTATCTTTACCTTCTGACTCCGTTTGGAGTATTGGCAGGAATTGTGGGAATAGCCGCCGGTAAATTTTCTCATTGGAAAAATAGATTAATTCTGGCCGCTTGGTGCTTGGGTCCAATATTTATTGAATCGGCGATGGCCAAACAATTTACGGCCAGATATATTTTGTTTACGGTTCCATTCGCAGTTTTGTTGATTGGTCATGCCGCAGAACATATTGGTCAGCATACCCGTAAACATTTTCTGTCAATTGCCAGCGCTTGTTTAGTAATTATTCCGGGATTAATTTTTGCATATTTATTGGCCTTTAATGTCAACAGTTTGCCATTGCCCAAAAATGAGCGCTCTGGCTATTTAGAAGAATGGACAGCTGGTCAAGGATTAATAGATGTTTCACAAAAAATCCGTCAATATGCAAATCAAGGAACGGTGGTTGTGGGTAGTGAAGGTTTTTTTGGAACTCCATTCGATGCGCTAGGCCTTTATTTAAACGATCTTTCCAATGTCCGGGTAGTTGGAGTTGGAGTTTCGATTGATTCAATGCCTTCGGGCCTTGCCAACGCCGTGACTTTGAATCAAACGTTTTTAGTAGTAAATTCTTCCCGGTTTCATGCCGATCCGGATAAAATAGGTCTGAAACTAATATCTAGCTATCAAAAAGCCACTCCTGTAAACGGATTACCCCAGCAATTGTTATTTTTTCAAGTCCTGCCTGCCGGCAGGCAGGTCCTGCCTAAATGAAAAAAAGTCTCTTAATATTATTGCTGACTATTCTTCCGGCGATTGCCTGGCTAATTCAGCCTGGTTTCTTTCCCATGCATGATGATTTGCAACCCATGCGCCAGATGCAATTGGAAAAATGTTTTAAAGATTGGCAAATTCCCTGCCGGTGGGTGCCGGATATGGGTTATGAATATGGATATCCGCTGTTTAATTACTACCCGCCTTTTCCGTATTACCTCGGGGAAATATTTAGAATATTTAGTTTCTCGTATACAAATGTAGTCAAAATAGTCGGAGTTTTGGGATTTTTGGCAGCTGCAGCAGGAATGTATTTTTTAGGCCGAGAATTTTTTGGAGAAACTGGGGGTATAGTTTCATCTCTGTTTTATACCTACTCCCCATATCACTCAGTAGATTATTATGTTAGGGGAGCCGTCAACGAATTTTGGTCCCAAGCTTTTTTCCCTTTGGCCTTTTTATTTTCATATAAACTAATTACGGGAAAAAATTGGAAATGGATACCACTTCTTTCTCTTTCGGTAGCCGGAATTATGCTTACTCACAACCCATCTCTGATGATTTTTGTGCCGGGATTTATGCTCTGGGTTTTATTTTGGATTATTAAATCAAAAAAATACAAATCATTTATTCCATTGGCTGTTAGTGCCGTTTGGGCTTTGGGGTTTGCCGCATTTTTTACTTTACCGGTATTACTTGAAACCAAATATGTTTCGGTTTGGACACTTACCTCAGGATATTTTAATTATCTAGCGCACTTTTTGGATCTGAATCAAATATTTTTTAGAATAAACTGGGGTTACGGTTCGTCCATCTATGGACCAAATGACACCATGAGTTTGGCTATTGGATATATGCAATGGATAGTTCCCAGTCTTCTGATGTTCTTATCGCTATTTATTCCAAAACTTAGAAAATTGTTTTGGATGACCTTTCTGCTTTTTGGATTGGGGTTAATTAGTCTTTTTCTGACTCACTCCAAAGCAACTCCAATTTGGATAATCTTAAAACCATTGGAATATTTACAATTTCCCTGGAGATTTCTAACCTTGGTCATTTTTTACTTCTCTTTTATCTCCGGCGCAATTGTTTTTGTATTACCAAAAGGCTCCTTGCCCACCAAAGCTTTAGCGTCGGTGGGTCTCGCTCTCCTGCTCTTACTTAATGCCAATTATTTTCATCCACGTGATTGGTGGCCCACCTATGGTGATACTGACCGATTTACCGGAAACAACTGGCAACGCATGCTCACCTCCAGCATTTTTGATTATTTGCCAATTTGGGCCCCACAGCCCCCAGCTGATCAAGCTGGTGGAGATATAAATATCGTAAAAGGTACGGGCAGTGTTCAAACTCTAACTAAAAAATCCAACCTCCAAAAATACCAAGTGAATATTGATTCAAATTTGGGAGTAGTACAGTTGGAAACATACTATTTTCCCGGCTGGAGGATATGGGTAGACGGCCATGAACAAAAAATTGATCCTACCAGGGATAGGTTGCTTGGCAGAATTCAAGCAGATTTGTCTGTGGGTCAACATACTGTTATCGCCAAGCTTACCAATACCCCGATTCGTACTATTGGAAATTCATTTACCTTGGTTTCGCTGTTTATTCTTATTGTTTACTTTTCAAAACTGAGATGGAAGTGGTAGTTACCGGATCTTTGGGGTACGACTACATCATGAATTTTCCAGGAAAATTTTCGGACCGGATTATGCCGGACAAGATTCATAAAATATCCTTAAGTTTTCTGGTGGATACACTTAGTAAACAAATGGGGGGTACAGCCGGAAACATTGCCTATTCCCTCAATTTATTAAATACTCATCCAATTATTTTAGCCTCGGCAGGGAACGATTTTGAACCGTATCTTAAATTTTTACAGCACAATAAAATTTCAACCACCTATATCAAAATTTACGAGGATGTGACAACCGGTTCGTACTTCGTAGTCACAGATCAAGACGACAATCAAATTGGATCATTTTACACCGGAGCACTTAAATACGCCCCCCGTCTTCGTATAGCCACAATCAAACCCCTGCCCGGTTTTGCCATACTTGCTCCAAATGATCCAAAAGCCATGCTGTCATTTGCAAGCGAATGTCAAGAATCGAATATTCCATATCTTTTTGATCCGGCTTTTCAAATAGAAAACATAAATAAATCAGGTTTACATAAAGCTATTTCCCGTTCCCAAATATTTATAGGCAATGACTATGAAATTTCTCTAACTGAAAAAATATTATCTTTAACCCATGTTCAACTAACCGGAATGGTCCCAATTTTGATTACAACTTTGGGAGCCCAGGGATCAATAATCGAATATTCCGAAAAGAAAATAGTTATTAAACCGGCCAAACCCAAGAATATTTCCGACCCCACCGGAGCGGGAGATGCATTTAGGAGTGGATTTGTAGCCGGATACATGAGAGGGTTCGATTTAAAAACTTGTGGGCAAATGGGCTCTGTGGCGGCGGTATATACTGTGGAAAAATATGGAACCATGACTCACAAATACCTCTTAAAAGAATTCGTTGCAAGGTATCAAAAAAACTTTGACCAAAAATTAGTTCTGTGATAGCATCCAGGTATGGCTTTGGCAAATTATAAAGTAAAGGACATCACACTTGCGAAATGGGGAAGGATGGAAATAACGTTAGCTGAAAAAGAGATGCCCGGCCTTATGAGTCTACGGAAAGAGTTTGAAAAGAAGAAACCGCTTAAAGGAGCCAGAATTTCAGGATCTCTTCACATGACTATTCAGACAGCAGTATTAATAGAAACTTTGCAAGTTCTTGGTGCAGAGGTCAGATGGGCATCTTGTAATATATTTTCCACCCAGGATCATGCCGCCGCAGCAGTTGCCAAAACAGGAACTGCGGTATTTGCTTGGAAAGGTGAAACGGAAAAAGAATATTGGTGGTGTACAGATCAAACGTTGAAGTTCGCTCATGGACGTGGACCAAATTTATTGTTGGACGACGGAGGAGACTTGACGTATTGGGTGCACAAGAAATATCCGCAACTACTAAAAGACATAAAAGGAGTTTCTGAAGAGACGACTACGGGGGTACACCATCTTTATCAAATGCATGCCAGGGGTGATCTAAAAATTCCCGCCATAAACGTTAATGATAGCGTGACAAAATCCAAGTTTGACAATTTGTATGGTTGTAGAGAATCCTTGGTCGATGGGATTAAACGGGCGACTGATATCATGCTTGCAGGGAAAACCGCAGTTGTCGCCGGGTATGGCGATGTAGGTAAGGGTAGCGCCCAATCTTTACGGGCTTTTGGTTGCAAAGTGTTAATTACCGAAATTGATCCCATCTGTGCTCTTCAGGCTTTGATGGAGGGTTATGAAGTTGTGACCATGGAAGAAGCTATCAAGAGAGCAGACATTTTTGTAACCGCCACCGGATGCAAAGATGTAATTACTATCAAACATTTGCAAAAAATGAAAGATACGGCTATTGTATGTAATATTGGTCATTTTGACGTAGAGATTCAAGTAAAACAATTAAACGAGTTTAAAGCAATAAAAAAGGAAGAAATAAAACCTCAGGTTGATCTCTATACTTTTCCGGATGGACATCGGATTATACTGCTTGCTGAAGGTAGACTGGTTAATCTTGGTTGTGGTACCGGTCATCCATCTTTTGTAATGTCCAACTCTTTCACAAACCAAGTTCTGGCCCAGATAGAGCTATATACTAAGAAATATGAAATTGGGGTGCACCGTTTACCTAAGCATTTAGACGAAAAAGTGGCATTGTTGCATATTGGACAAATTGGCGGAAGATTAACCAAACTTACTTCGGAACAGGCAAAATATATGGGCGTGTCTTCTCGTGGCCCTTTCAAGTCTGAACACTACCGGTATTGATGCTAAAATAACTTCATGGATGAAGAAACAGATTTGGGAGTAATTAAATCACGAGCAATAAAGGGCATGGCGACATTAACGGGAGGGGGGATAATCCTAACTTTAATCTCCGGAGTAGGAGTGTTGTTATTGACTACTTATTTAGGTCCAAAAGAATTTGGACTTTATGGATTGGTGGGTAGTATCGTAATTATTTTAGGATACTTCTCTGATATTGGACTGGCTGCCTCTCTAATTCAAAAGAGAGAAACGGTTACTACCTCAGACTTGAGAACTACCTTTACTATCCAACAAGTCTTGGTAACTATTCTAGTAATCTTAACTCTTATCGCTTCTCCTTGGATAAAAAACTATTATGGCTTGGGAAAACCTGAATATTGGTTACTACTGGCTCTCTTGTTAAGCTTTTTTTTGTCTTCTCTCAAATCAATACCTTCGGTGATGTTGGAGCGGTCTTTGAGATTTGATTTAATAATGACTGTCCGGATAATTGAAACGCTCATTTTTAATATTGTGGCTATCACCTTGGCTTTTAAGGGTTTTGGAGTTTTTTCTTATGTCCCGGCCGTTATTTCTCAAAGTTTGGTAGGTTTGGTATTAATTTATATATTTAAACCTTGGCCAGTGGGAATTGCTTTTTCTAAAGAGAGTTTGAAAAAGCTACTAAAATTTGGTGTACCATATCAAACTAATTCTCTACTGGCGGTAGCCAAAGATCAATTCGTAAATCTTTTCCTTTGGAAAATTGTTGGAGCAACCGGAATGGGATTTGCAAACTGGGGTTTTTATTATAGCCAAATGCCCCAACGGTTAATTATGGACAATGCTACCCGAGTGGCCTTCCCGGCCCTGTCCCGGATGCAGGATCATCCGGAGGAATTCCGCAAGTCTACCGAACGGCTTTTGCAATTTATTTGCTTGATAATATTCCCGACCTTGGTTGGGATAGCCTTGATGTGGTCACATCTGGCTTACCTGATTCCCAAATGGAACAAATGGCAACCAGCTTTGATTCCTTTGTATTTATATTGTTTTAGCGCCATACTTTCGTGTTTTTCAACACCACTGACTAACACTTTGTATGCTTTGGGTAAAGCCAAGATTGTGACTTATTTAATGGTTATGTGGTTGGTATTGGAATGGCTACTCAAGCCCACCTTGGCGATCCGATATGGGTACGTGGGGATTGCGTATGCGGCGGCTATTATTGCTTTCTCTTCGTTTGTGCCGTTTTTCATTGCCAAAAAGCTAATTGGTTTTAGTGCCATAAATAGTTTGGGTGCCGTAACCGTATCCACAATTTTAATGGCGATAGTGGGCATAGTTTTTCACAAACTGGGAATAGTTACCGCAGTAGCGCTTTCGTGTCTCACCTATGTGGCTAGTATTTCAATACTCGGTGGTAAACAATTGTTAACAAACATTAAACCATTTCTGGCTTATTTCCGTGCAAAAGTATAAATATTGGTTTCTTACAATTCTTGGGTCTGTAGTGTGGTCTTTAACGATGGTTAAGAGTGGTCTAATCTATAAATATGGCATGGGATTTTGGGGAGCAAATGGACACGACGGAGTATGGCATATCTCTTTAATAAATAGTTTATCCCGCGGCAGTTTGGAAATGCCTATTTTTGCCGGAGAACAAATTCATAATTATCATTTGGGTTTTGATATTTTTGTGGCTTTGTTGGTACGGTTGACTGGAATATCCTCTCAGCTCTGGTATTTTCAGATTCTTCCTCCTATATTTGCAATTTTAATTGGATATTTAATTTACAAACTTACACGTTCTTTGTGGTCGGTCTTTTTTGTGTATTTTGGAGGAAGTTTGGGGTGGATAGTGTCGTGGATACGAAATGGTACCTGGGGAGGGGAGTCGATGTTTTGGTCACAACAGGCAATTTCCACGCTCATAAATCCGCCATTTGCCATGTCTCTGATTTTTTTGCTTACTGGGTTAATTCTTTTGCGTAACAAAAAATATTTTTGGGCAACTATAATTTTTGGTCTGGTGGGTAGCATTAAAATATACGCTGGAATAATAGGCCTGACAGGGCTTGCTATTGGAGGATTACGCAACCCTAAATTATTATTGGTATTTTTGGGGTCTAGTATTCTATCATTTTTATTATTTATTCCCTTAAATTCAAATGCGTCTAATTTACTGGTTTTTCAACCCGGGTGGTTCTTGGAAACCATGATGGGCCTTTCCGATAGATTAAATTGGCCAAAATTTTATAGTGCCATGGTCAATTATAAATCCGGAAAAAATCTACCCAAAGAATTTTTGGCATACACGGTAGCACTACTGGTATTTATTGTAGGAAACTTGGGCACCAGGTTAATTCCTCTTTTTAGAAAATTTAATATTCAGAAAATTACTTGGTTTGATATCTTTATCTTACAAGCTTGTTTATTGGGAGTATTCTTTCCCATGTTATTTTTACAAGCCGGCACTCCCTGGAATACCATTCAGTTTTTTTATTACACCCAATTTTTTATTGCCCTGGTTGCGGGGATATCCCTTTCTAAAATTAACAATAAATTTATAAGTGTATTAATCATAGTACTGACTATTCCCACAACCATAAATACTATGAATAATTATTTACCTGCTCGTCCACCGGCGATGATCTCTACATCCGAACTTGAAGCCTTGAAGTTTTTTCATTCCCTTCCTTCCGGAGTAATCTTGACTCCCGTTGTTAACTCAGAGCCATATGCCGAGCCACCCAGACCCTTGTATCTTTACACATCAACGGCTTACGTTTCGGCTTTTTCCGGGCACCAAGTATTTCTAGAAGATGAAATAAATCTAGATATCACCGGATATCCATGGCGGGAGAGGCGTAAAGAAGTGGAAGTCTTTTTCAATTTAACCGATATTTCCAAAGCCAGGGAATTTTTAAATCAAAACAATATTGACTATATCTATCTTCCCCAAATTTCCCAAATTAGGCCAAAACTTAGTGATACTCAACTTGGTTTCCAGACAATATTTGAAAATTCCCAAAGTGCGATCTGGTCTAGAGTTGGGAATTAATTCGATACCAAAATATACAAAGGGAGAACATCAATACCAGAATCGTTCATGCCGTCAATTTTTGCATTTTGAGTTAATAGCACGCTGCGTTCCGGTAATTTTTGTCCTAAATCCCAAACTGAAACTGGTTTGTCAAAATAAGCAACTTCAAAAAATTTATTACCCTCCCCATGTTTGTAATAGATATCGCCTTGAATAAATGGAGTTAGGTGATCCACCTTGGATTTTTGAGATAACTCGTAATATGGTTGATTTAAATCATCAGAAAAAGAAATTTTAGTGTCATTTAGTCTTGGGAATTCGAAGTAATAATAAGAGGCAAAATCGGAAAAATTAATAATAAAAAATATAGATAAAAATAAGCTTGTTAAAATTGCTACAGATTTTTCCATAGCGCTTGTACTAGAAAATAATTTCTTCAACCACCCACCTAATACTTGAATACCCAATGTTGTAATCACTACATATAAGGGAATCATTGCAATTAATCTATGTCCATAACCAAACGTACCTGCCATTCCAAACAAAATTGGTGAAACAAGAAATGAAACGGAAATAAAAGTAAAAAAGTTTATTTTGTCAAACGATTTTTTTAAACCTATTAAAAAAAATGGCAACGTAGATAGCAAAAAAGTTCCGTACAATTCCACTTGAAATATTTTTCCAACCTCTCCATTTCCAAACAAAAAGCCTGGGTTTAGGTTAGATAACCAGTAGTAAGAGAGATGTCTATATGATTCAACCTTGACACTAGTTCTGTCAAACACCGCACCAGCATATTTGCTCTCGAGTATCGGCATCACCGCAAAAAATGGCAAAATGGTAAGCGTGAATATCACAATTTTTTTTAAAAATGATTTATTAAATAAGGAATTTTTGATTTTTGTTAAAAATAATCTAAATGAGACGATTTTCTTAAAATCAGAAATAACCAAGCTGTGCCAATATATATACAAGGAAGTCATCACAATCCATAAGGGAGCAATTAGCCGCATCCCTTTGTAACAGTAGATGCTTATTCCCAGAGTTAAGCCTGACAAGATTAGATATCGGATTTTGTCTGTATTTCTAAACTTACAAATAAATAGAATCCACAATGAAGAAAACAACGCCGGCCAAATACCTTCGTTTCCTAGTCTGGCGGCTACTATTATCATGGGAGTGGTAGCAAAGACAATGGCGCCAATAAGTACCTCTTTATCAGAAAAAAACATGCGTAAAACAATCCATAAAATTACCAAGCTGGATAAAGTTACTAAAACGTTGACATATTTAAAAACAATAAGAGACGTTCCAAATAACTTAAATGCAATTGCACTTGTATAAATTAATACCGGTTGTTTCCAGTCTACCTTGTCCATGGAAAGAATAAAGAAGGGTAGAAAGCGGTTATTTTGGTCTCTGAGATTTTTTGAGATAAGAGCGGAGTTATAAGCAATGGATCCCTCATCAGTTTCTATTCCTGGAGGAATTTGTAGCAATTTATGGGTATACAAAAAAGCAGCAAAAATAAATACGATTGCAAAACCGACAAGTGGCCTTTTTAGTATTTTGGCAAGTCTCATCTGAATAATTCTACATCAATTCACGAATCCGTTTAATGGGTAAAGTTTACGGTCTAAATTGCTACACACGCTGTAATCTATATTAGTAGTTGGGTCTGGAGGTATTATTCCCAAGCTACCAAACTTTTTCATTTGCGGATCAATAGATCTGGAACTTGGGACAAAGACATTGTACACGGGAATGCCATCACCGGGGGCTACTTGGTTTACATCATTTTTCCAAATTAAATATCGATATCCATATTCCGATCCCAAATCTCCTACAAAATTTACTCCCGCGCAATGGTATCCTTTATTCCTATAATCCTGGCCTAGATATTCTACTAAAGTTTTTTTATCTACATATTCGCCGTCTGTTTTGGTGCGAATCAAAGTGTCTTTAAGGCTTCCTATGATCCAAAGTATACCCAGAATCGCAATAATCCACTTCAACTTACTCCTTAGTCCATACTCGATTCCTATGGCTAGGATAATCATTGATACTATCAGTAAATTATTAAAGTAATACTCGGATATTGGTCTCAGTGATAGACCTTGGCTTATAGCCACATCCGCAATCCACAACAAAACCAGTAATAGATCGTTTTTAGGAAGGACTTTTTTTGTATATAAAATATAAGCGGTTAAAACAAATAGTGAAAAATATCCAAAATCCACGGTCAGGTTCATCTTGTGAATATCCCAATGCATAAATCGGGCTGAGATAGGTGCCCACAAAACCCGGTCTGTGTTCCACAAAACTATTTCCCACCGGTATGAGCCTTTCAAAACGGTCACATCACGGTTCAGAGTTTCTGTGAGCGCTTTCAGTTGTTGCCAACCATGCCTCGCCTCAAATGCAAACAAAGGAGATAATAATATAAGTGCAATTCCCAGCGAGATAATTATATTTCTTTGATTTAATAACTTAAATTCTTCGACTGCTCTTTTTCTCCAATAAATAGTTGCTCCCAAGGGAAGTATAAATAAGGGAATAAAAGCGATATGGATGTGCCAAACAAGTCCCGCCAAAACGATAAGTATAGGCAAACCGGTGAATTTTCCCCTAAAAAATAGTACTGCGACATAATAGAACCAAATTACCCAAAGCAGGGTATATTGAGTAGGAACCATCCACCTGTCCAGAAAGACAATCGAAATAGAAGCAGAGTAAATTAATGATCCCACCAGCCCCACCCGTTGTCCATAAAGCTGTTTTAGCACCCAATAAACACTCAAAATAGTGGCTCCCGAAACGATCGTCAACGGAACATATCCCCCAATCGGATCCATGTTAAATATTTTGTATCCTATGGCCTCCAGATAGTTGTATAAAGATCCGATAAACACTCCCGTCACGCTGGTTTCTTGCCCTATTAGTCTCTGATGTTTATCTATCAAAATGTCTTTTACGATCCATGATTGCAAATCTTGCTCATGACCGTATTCCATCAGGTCGGCCAGCTTGTAAGTTCTGAAAAACAATCCCAACAGCAATATTCCCAGTAATATCCACTTCACATGTCTCACTTTTGATAATTTTATCACCAAACTGCTAAAATAGACTCATGCTCTCTGCCGTCATAATTGCCTGGAACGAAGAGGAAAATTTAGCACGGGTACTGTCTTCAATCAAAAAGTTAGCACAGGAGATAGTGTTAGTTGTAGATAAGAATACTACAGATAAAACAGCCCAGATCGGTAAATCTTTTGGATGTAAAGTATTTTTCCACCCCCACACTGGATATGTAGAACCCATGCGTAATTTTGCCATTTCCAAGGCCCGGGGAGAATGGATATTACTTTTAGATGCCGACGAAGAAATTCCGGATGCTTTGGGAGAGAAAATAAAAAAATGCATTGCAAACGACAAGATAGACTACTATCGCATTCCCAGAAAAAATATAATTTTTGGCAAATGGATCAAAAGTTCACACTGGTGGCCGGATTATGTTTACAGATTGTTCAAAAAAGACAGTTTGACTTGGGACGATACTATCCATAGTTTGCCCTTTACCAAGGGAAATGGTGCGGATATAGAAGTAACCGAAAATTTGGCAATTATTCATCACAATTACAATTCGATTGAAGAATATCTGGAACAAATTAACCGTTATACCAGCTATCAGCTTGAGTTTCTGGAGTCCAAAGGTTACTCGTTTGCCTGGCAAGATTTACTAACTAAACCCATCAGCGAATTTATCAGTCAATATTTTGCCAGATCAGGATATAAGGATGGCGTTCATGGTTTAACATTGTCGCTTTTGCAAGCATTTTCAGAATTTGTCTTGTACGCTAAATTATGGCAAAAAAGAGGATTTGTAGATCAATCAATATCTACTCAAGAAGTGACGCAAGTATTGGTTCAAAAATCAACTGAATACAAGTGGTGGAAATATGAGTCGCAAATTAATAATACAAATTTTTTATTCAAGATATTTCTACGTGTTAAACGCAAACTGGGTATATGAGAGTATTAACTGTAGTTTTGAGTTGGAATAGCAAAAAGTATATAGGTGAATGTCTGGACAGTCTAAAAAAAAATAAAGCAGAAATTATTTTGGTTGAAGGAGGATCAACCGATGGGTCACTTGAATACTTGAAAGATTTAATAAAGGGGTCCCCTTTCATCCTTGAAAGGGGACCCCTTTTGAATTTGATTGAAATTCACAACAAAAATTTAGGCTACGCCGGGGGAAATAATGTGGGACTTCGATATGCCTTGGAACAAAAAGCCGATTTTGTGTGGATAGTAAATCCGGACATTGTAGTAGATATAAATGCTTTAGAGGAAGCAATGAAAGTGATGATAAAAGATGAAAAAATAGCGGTGGTAGGATCGAAAGTATACTTTGCTCCAGGCTTTGAGTTTCATAAAGACCGCTATATCAAAAAACAGCAGGGTAAAATTCTTTGGTATGCCGGAGGAGAAAATGATTGGAAAAATGTATATGCCGTGCATTATGGGATGAACGAAGAAGACAAAGGTCAATTTGATGTTGAAAAAGAGGTTGAATTTGCCACCGGTTCGTCCATGCTTTTTAGATGTAGTGCTCTCCGCCAGGTAGGAATTATCGATGAAAAGTATTTTCTGTATTACGAAGAAAATGACTTGTGTCAAAGACTTAAAAAAGCCGGCTGGAAATTGATGTACGCTCCCAAAAGCGTGGTTTGGCACAAAGTTGGACAAGCAACGGGAATTGGCACGCCACTTGCTGATTATTATATTGCTAGAAACCGGATGTTGTTTGGTTTGCGTTGGGCGCCGACACTCACTAAATTTGCTTTATTCCGGGAATCAATTAAATTATTATTTAGTGGCAGATCATGGCAAAAACGAGGAATTATAGACTTTTATCTTGGTAAGTTTGGTCAGGGATCATATGTTAAGTAGCATTATCATCACCAAAAATGAACAAGCCATGATAGAAGATTGTTTGGTGTCTTTGGAATTTAGCGACGAGATACTAGTAGTTGATACCGGAAACACAGACAATACCAATACTATTTCCAAAGCTCATGGAGCCAAAATTGTTAAGTCAAAAGCGGAAGATTACGCAGGATTTCGAAACGATGGTTTAAAAGCTGCCAAAGGGGACTGGATTCTCTATCTTGATGCCGACGAACGTATTACTCCGGCATTACGTCAAGAAATTATGTCAACGCTTGAGGATCAAAATCTTAATTTTGTGTACCAAATCCCCCGCCAAAATATTTATTTGGGGAGACGGATGAACTACGGAGGTTGGGGTAATGATCGTGTGATCAGACTTTTTCCCAAAAAATTATTAAAACATTATTCCGGAGCATTACACGAACAACCCGAATTTTTGGGAGAGTTAAAAACTCTGACACAATCTATGACCCATTTTTCGCACCGGGATTTGTCTTCCATGCTCAACAAAACTATCGATTTTACAAATTATGAAGCCAATCTACGTGTTTCTGCCCATCACCCCAAAATGTCCTGGTGGCGCTTTATCCGGGTAATGCTCACCGAATTTTATCTTCGTTTTATCAAACTGTCTGCAGCAAGAGACGGAAAAGAGGGCATAATCGATGGTATGTTTCAGGTGTTTAACACTTTTGTTATCTATGCCCGCCTTTGGGAATTGCAATGAAAGCCGCAGTTTTTAGTCCCACTTGGGATTCATTGGGGGGCGGAGAAAGATATGTAGCTGCCCTAGCTCAATTTCTAGAAGAAAGAGGATTTGAAACAGAAATTTGGTGGTCACAGGATCTACGTCAAAAAATTAAAGACCGCTTTGACATAGATTTAAAATCCACCAAGTTTATAAATTATAATCCTCTCAAGCAAAATATTTTCTCTCGAATAAACAAAACTCGGGAATACGACCTGCTTTTTTGGGTTAGCGACGGAAGTCTCCCAATATCTCTGGCCAAAAAAACAATAATTCATTTTCAAATACCATTTCATGGCCTTGCTTGTGGATCTGTTTTAAACAAGATAAAAGCCCGTATGTATGTTTGTGTTTGTAATTCCCTTTTTACCAAGTCGGTAGTAGATAAAACCTACTCTATAAATTCCGAAGTTGTTTATCCTCCTGTTTCTACTGAAAATATTACTGTTGAAAAAAAACAAAATCAAATTCTAGCTCTGGCCCGCTTTTCCACAAATCTCCATGCTAAACGTCAGGATGTATTAATTGAAGCGTTTCTTAAAATGGATTTAAAAAATTGGACACTTGTTTTGGCAGGAGGTTCCGCCGATCACGAATATTTGCAGCAGCTTCAGTCTTTATCAAGTGGACATCCAATTGAAATTATTCCCAATCCCACCCTTTCTCAAATTCATTCACTTTTGTCTCAATCCAAAATATTTTGGTCAGCCACTGGATTTGAAGTAGATGCCAGTCATCCGGAATTCATGGAACATTTTGGCATAACCACAGTCGAAGCAATGGCAGCCGGCTGTGTGCCCCTTGTCACCAACTGTGGGGGACATTTGGAAACAGTGATAGACGGAAAGACAGGGTATTTGTGGAGCACTATTGACGAATTGGGAAGCAAAACTTTGGAATTAGTTCAGGACAAAAAGAAGTTGGATGCTTTTTCCAAAGAAGCCGTAGAAAGAAGTTTAATGTTTTCGAAGGAGAGATTTTATCGTGATGTGGCAACAATTCTCCAAGCCTCTTTTCCGTCGGGAAAGTAAATAGTTCCCAACAGCTTCGCCTGTTTAGAATCTATGTCTTTTAGAGGAATTTTTTCTAGAGTAGCAGCAAAAAGAGTATTTTTTGTTCCCCGGTCACCCGGCCAAAATATTTCCCTGAAACTATAATTATCAAATCCTACCGATTCTCCCAGTCCAGCGGGATCAGTAAAAAATAAATTGGCTTGAGGTTGATAACTGGATGGTGGATATTTTTGATAAAGCAAGAAGTAGATATACGGTCCTTGAAAACCAGTGTCCACCACAATGCGATCATAATTTCCTGCAATAGGTGTGATGAAATTTACTAGCTGTTTATACCCATATTGCCAGCCGGCTGAACCTTGATAGGTTTTAAGTGGTGTAAAGACCACATAGCTTATAAAATACAATCCCATCGACCAAGCCACAATCGGTCCGATTATTAACCATCCAGTGCGCTTAATTTGTGAAATACCCATGGCAATCAGAATGCTCAACGGGTAAATCATGTTTAATGCTCTTCTTGCGTGCACGGGACTGCGGGTGATAGCCGAAGGTAGAGGGGATAGGGCTAGCCAAATTAATATAAAAAGCAGATATTTGCGGGATTTCCATTTATTAAAGGTACACAAAGATATCACTAAAAATATTGCATCCGACCAGTACAACATGCCCATACTTTCCAAGCGTTGGCGGTTATCTTCCAATCCTCTGATAAATAAGAAATTGGGTGAGAAATGGTTTAAATATCGGTCTATAATTAACGTACCATATTCAATTGGATAATTATGAAATACTGTAAATAGAAAATTTCCATCCTGTTGTCGTAATTTGTCTAAAACATCTTTTGGAAACCGGTAGCTTAGAAGGGTTGTAATAGAGACTTTGTTAATATGTCCCGGAGAGAACTGTAAATACAAAATTGGCAATATTAATAATGAGGCTACAATCAAAGCCCGAATGAAAGCACCAGAATTCTTAAGCAGGTCTTTATAGAAAAAGATAACCAACGTCAAAATGATTAATGGAGAAAAAAATTTATCTGCATAATATGAATACGCAGATCCCACAAAAGCAACCAAGGACAGAGTAAGTCGTCGCCGGAAAAATAAACAAATTCCCAAAATTACAAAAAACGAGCTTACTCCCACGTCTGCACCAGCACGGGTAAATTGAATATGCCAAGGAGAAATAGCCAAAACTATTCCGGAAATAGTAGCAAGTCTAAGGTCCCCAAAAAAGGAATAGACCAGAATAAACAAAACTACAACGGATAACGTACCCAAAATTGCAGGGGGAAGTCTGGTAGCTGTTTCATTCAAGCCAAAAATAGAAATACTGGGAATCAGGAGATATACATACATGGGATTTTTATAGTCACCAATAGATTTAAATTGTAATGGCAAGATCTGACCATACTCATCTTTCCCGGTTTGTAAAATACTGTAGGCATTGTAGGAAAAAGTGGTCTCATCCCAATTTAAAGAAAGTGGTATTTTAGAAATTCCAAATAATCTAACAGCCAAGGATAAAACCAATAATGATAAAACGGCAATAATAATTTTCTGTTTCATAGTTGATAATGTAAAAAGAATTGATGAAAAAATTTGGCTACTTCAAATAATAAAATCATAAAGTATACGTATTTAAGTTTATTTTTAAACGATAACATCTCTACCAGCCCGCAGGCGGCCAACCAATTAAATAATACAAACATAGGAATCTTGGCGGGAGAATAATAGTTTTCCATATAGAAGATGCTTCCAATGGTGCTTATAAATAAAATTCCAATCCAGACAACACGTTGTTTTTCAGAGATCAAAGCTAATTGCAAAATCACTGGGACGATTAGCCACAAATAAACTAAACCATTTTTTCCCGTCGAACGGGAACTATTTAAATCCCCCTCTAAAAACAAATAATGCGGGTCAAACGACTCCAGCATCCTGGTTGCCCCCTCTTTAACTGTCCAGGAATATTTATTTACGATTATCTTTCCCAGCAACCCCATATCATTGACAGATGTCTCACCACGGTAGGAGTTGATTTGCGTCAGGTAAAAATCGGTGTTTAATTTAAATTTCGATCCGGGGTGAGACAGGGGAGATAAGTGGTTTTTAAATAACAACCAAAACCAGGGAGATAATAGGCACAAAACAACAAACAAAACTACTCTTTTGAGCATGTTCTTTGATTATAGTTTAGTAAATGAATATAATCTATTACTATGAGGCGACTTTGGATGTGGTTGGTGTTGGGATTGTTGTTGAGATTGATTTTGATGCCAGTTACCGTTCATCCGGATATACGGGGACACTATTTAGGAGGATATATTTTATCTATCAAGGGGTCTTATTTGGGAGTTTACGACTATATCAGTAAATTACCCAGAAATGACCAGCTAGCGAAGTTGTATGGCGATGATTTCTTAGTATATTCACCTCTAACTTATTGGGTACATGGATTATGGTTAAAACTGCCACTGTATTCTCAGCCGCTTTTAGTCAAGTTGATTTTAAACATGGACCAAGCTATGAAAAATCCCAATATAGGTTGGCTGTTAATTTTTCTCAAAACTCCATATTTAATTGCCGACGGAATATGTTTGTGGTTATTACTAAAAATTGTTGATTCAAAATATCAGCGGCTTACTACTATATTGTGGATGTTTAACTTACCTTTGATTTATTCGGCTTATATGATGGGGCAGTTCGATATTTTCATTGTGTTATTTGTGATATTGGCAGTTTATTTGTCAAAAATTAATAAGCAAGTACCGGCAGCTATGGCTCTGGCTGTTTCGTCAGGATTTAAGCCAGTTGGTTTGTTTCTCTTGCCTTTTCTACCAGGTAACCGCATAAAAAATATCTTAGTGGGAGTGGTTACGTATGGACTGATCATTGCTCCCTATGCTCTGACTTCCCCGGCCTTTAGAATGTATGCTCTGCAAGCCCAACAATCAGACAAAATGTGGTATGCCAAGATTTTAGTGTCGGGTTCTCAGTACCTGCCGTTGTTTTTGGTGGGTTGTGTATTACTGTTTTGGGCCAGCATTAAAAATTACAAAAGTTTACCTTGGTGGGGGTGGTTGGCGAGTCCATTCTTAATTTTTTTCTCAGTGACTCACTACCATCCTCAATGGTTTGCCTGGCTAAGTCCATTTTTGGTGCTGGCGTTTGTTATGAAACCTGAGTCCAGATGGTTGGTAGTCACTATGCTTCTAGCACATCTTGCCGTAGTATTTTCTTTCGAACCATCGTTAAATTTTGGTTTATTTGGAATTAGCTACTCATTACATTGGTTATTAACTGATCAAAATGTGTCTCTGGTAAGAGGAGTGCTGGCGGGAACAAATTTATCATTGCTGTGGTCTATTCGGGAAAAATGATTTTAAAGAAAGATAAAGATATGTTCAAAACAAGTATCGTCATTCCGGCATATAACGGAAAAGAATATTTAAGTGATAACTTGCCTTTAGTTGTAGGATTGGGGGCAGATGAAATAGTTATTGTTGATGATGCATCCACTGATGGATCCGCAGATTATATAGCCAAAAATTATCCCCAAGTTAAACTCATCCGTCATTCCCAAAATCTCCGTTTTCCGATATCAGTTAACGACGGATTCAAAAGTTCATCAGGCGATATAATCTTTTTGTTAAACCAGGATCTAAAACCTCAAAAAGATCTAATTATTAAAACCTTAACACATTTCAAAAACGAAAATATTTTTGCCGTAACTTTCAATGAAAATAACCGCTCGTGGGCAGATGGGGATTGGAAAAACGGCATGCTGGAGTTTAAAAATGGCGAAATTGATAACAAAATTCACGAATCTCTGTGGGCTTCCGGTGGCAGTGCCGCATTTAGAAAAGATCTGTGGGATAAACTTGGGGGTTTTGATCCAGTATTCTCCCCGGGATATTTTGAAGATCTGGATCTCGGATTGAGAGTCAGAAAAGCCGGATACAAAATAATTTGGGATCCTAAATGTAAAGTTGAACATGTTACTGAAACTACTTTTAGCAAAACATTTGATAAAAAAACTCTAACTAGGATTAAAGACCGTAATTATTTGTTGACAGTCTGGAAAAATCTTCCTTCTGGTCATCTGTTTATGCACTTGACGTCCTTAACAAAAAGAATTACACAACATCCGGGTTACTTGGTTCCAGTACTCATGGCAATCTTAAAACGAATATGTTACTAATATTTTCGGTATTGTTATTTGCATCGTCTCTATCTAAGGTTTTAGTCCAATTTGTAGTCAAAGACTTAGGTATAAACATATTTTCGAGTAGTTATTCGCTGACAATTCCAACATATACAACTCAATTGGGTATAGATAAAACGTTCGATTTTGGATATTTCTGGATATTTTTATTACTGGTAATAATTTTGTATGGTCTGAATATATGGTTAACCTATAAAAAAGAAAACCCTACAGGAATGACCGATTTGATTTATTTGTTGTTTGCGATATCAATATTTTTGCAAACACATTTTGTGAGATTTTCTGGAAAAGAGATTTTGACGTTGTCAGTTTTAGTAAATTTTGGATATATTTGGATGAAAAAGAGAGGGTTTGGATCAAAAGTTTCTGATTGGTTAGTGTTAACTAACGGTTTCTTCCTAGGGTTTTATTTGACATTTATAGTACGTCAATTTACTACATCTTTATCACTTGTATTTAGCGTAATATTCTTAATAATTTTGCTTTATCAAGTGTTAAATGAAAAGGGACTCAAGTTTGTTTATAGTTCGTGGCATATATTACTAGTGACGGGGATATTTTTTTCTTGGAATACCCAAGCGTTACTCGTAATTGGAATAGCCTGGTTGATCATGGTGTTTATTTTAAATAAAGAACTCAAATTTATCAAAACTCATTTAAGTCTAATTTATTCCTTAATAATTCTATTTTTAGTTACATATAACCCAAACTTTTATTTTGGGAACATAGACACGGTGGAAGAAGGAAACTGGTTGGCATGGTTACAAAGGTTGGTATCTGGACAGGTATTGTATCGAGATGTTGCTGTTTTTCACCCACCGCTATTGATTTGGGGGTTGAGTCTTTTTACAAAATTGTTTGGAGTAACAGTTTATGTAGTTAGATTGTATTTTCACCTACTCGAAATAATAGGATTAGGGATAATATTTCTGATCACTAGGAAAATATTAAAAAATAACAGTAATATTTTTTTGTCGACATTGCTAACACTTTCACTGGTTTCAAACCAAGTTAGAAATCATGTGGGAATTAGGTTGGGATTGGGGTTATTGTCATTATATTTGCTGTTAATATCTTTTCAAAAGAATAATTATAAATGGATATTTCTGTCCGGAATAGTAGCTCTCACTGCTCTTGGAGTTAGCACTGAATCTGGCGCTGCGGCAGGATTATCTTGCGTTCTGGGATTGTGTATTAGCTCGAAGAGTATAAAGGATGTAATTAAAAGATTAATAGTATGGGGAAGTGGTTTTTCTATATCGGCAATGGTTTTGGTGGCCGTTTTATGGATTCAAGGTGGACTGGCTAACGCGATAAGTCAAATTTGGTTTTACATGAAAGCCTACTCTAGTGGGTTTTTCAACATTTCGGTACCCAAAATAGATCTTGGTAGTATTTTGCTATGGTCGGGAGTAGACAAATATTTCAGTTCTGAAGTAATTATGTGGGATTTTTCTTTACTAACTTTGGGTCTGATATTAATATTTTTGATATACAAATTTAAAATTAAAAAATTTGAAATTCTAGATAAGTTTATATTTATGATTTTTATTTATTGTCTAGTCATATCTAGGGCAGTGTTAAGTAGATCGGATTGGTACCACTTGTTATTTTTATTAATCCCATTGGTACCTGCTTTTACTTACATAATTGAATTTTGGCAAAGAGAAAATAAATCAAAATTTATGATACCGGGATTATGGATAGTGTTAATTGTAATAATAAACAGGGGATTAGTTCAGCAAAGATTTATAAATGATCAATTTTTCAAAATTCAATCATACTCAAACATCTCCCAACGCTACCTGACTTACAAGAGTGAAAGGGCAAAAATTGCTCTAGATATAGATAGTCAACCAGAACAAACAGATCAACTTATAGATTTTTTAACGGAAAATACATCTAGTGAAGACAAAATATTTTCCTTTCCATGGAAACCGGAATTGTATTTTCTTGCAAATAGAAATAATGCGACTTCTTTTGACACTCCCTACATGTTTTTTTCATCCGATTATCAAAAACAGATGATAAATCAATTAGAATCCAATAAGCCCAAATATATTATTTATAACTCAAATATGAGTTTTGGTAATATCATGATCGACGATTTACTTACTGTAAAAACATACATTCTTACCAACTATAAGGTTATCAATAAGTTTGGTAGTGACGAAGTACTTATTTATGCCAAAAATTAGCGTAATAGTTGTCAATTGGAATGTATCCGAATCTTTCTTGCGCTGTATCAAATCGGTTCTGGATACAAAGTATCCAAATCTTGAATTAATTTTGATAGATAATTATTCTAATAAGGTTCCAAAAATACCTAAGGATCCTAGAATTATTTTTATTGAGAACAAATCCAATATCGGCTTACCCAAAGCCTGGAATCAAGGTTTAAAGATTATTACGGGAGATTATGTTTTAATTTTAAATCCCGACACCAGATTACCCACAGACTTTTTTGGAAAAGGAATGGCTCTATTAAAAAGCGATTCCAAAATTGGGATTTTGGGTCCAAAGTTTGTAGATCCAGACGGAACTCCCCAAGGTTCAGTGTCTCATGAAATAAGCATTATAAACGCTATCCGCGAATTTTGGTTTGGTCAGAAGGGAGCTTTTGAAAAATATATACCAACTAACCTGCAACCTTTAACTGTGGACACGGTATCCGGCGCCTGCATGCTTATGCCGAAGGAAGTAATCCAGAAAATCGGTTTATTTACCGAAAAAGTTTTTATGTATTACGAAGAAAAAGATTATTGCCGGCGGGTGCGTAAAGCCGGATTAAAAGTAGTTTTTGATCCGGATATCACAATCGTTCACGAACACGGTCAAAGTTCAGCTCAAAACCCGGAGGTTAATAAATATATTATCCAAGCCTCAAAATGGTACAACGGTTTACCCAAATACTACACTCTGTGGTTCATCATGTGGACTTCCCAAAAGATGAAAAAACTCCGTCACAATTTATTCACTAAAATGTAGTAATGAATTCAAAAAAAATATTATTAGGGCATACAATTGAGGTCTCGGAACTTAGAGAGCTTGACGTTGAACAACTGGAACCAATTTTGGAAGAACACGTAAGAGACAGAAATACCCACGAGATTGTGTTGAATGAAATTACAGAGATCAAATCGTACATGAGAGGTGAAAAAGATGATAACGCTAGAACTAGAAGATATTTAGTAGCAAGGGATGAAACCGGGAAAGTTTGGGGATGTATGGCCTACTCATCTCCTGATCCTGATATGATTAAACATTTTTTTATCGAAGATACTAATAGAGTCGCCGAGTTATTAAATGCTTTTGTATCGTCTGAAGTTCTTAGAGGCGGAGGAGTTGGTAAGAAAATTTTCGAAGCAATATGTCATGACGCAAAAGAAAATGGAAAGTATACTTTGGTAATTAATAGCGGACCAAGATACAAATAAAGTTGGGGTTTTTATGACAAAATGTGTGGCGGAAATAGCGGACTTATTGTAGAAAAATACGGCAAAGGTGGGGATGCAATGACTTGGCGATATGCACTTTGAACCATTTTAAAGGTATCGAATTCGATAGGTTTATAAAATCAAATGACTCTAAACAATATATTAACACAAATTTCTCACGGTCGTAGAAAAAATGTGTTAATATTTTTCGATATCCTATTTGAATAACTGCGGCAGTACTTCCACATAAGCCTTGACCAAGTCCCATTTCCCCCACACCGCCCAGGCCGGAATGCGGATTAGGCATCCCAGTATCAATGTTAGACGTAGTAAAATTTGCTCAAATTTTGAATTGTATTTTTTAAACCAATAAACATAACCCTTCATTTCTCCGATAAACATTTCTCTTAAGCTCTTAATGCTTGCTCCCTGAAGATGCACACATTTAACCTCCGGGAAATACCAGGATCTAAAGCCCAGTTTATTGGCCCGGTACTGGAATTCCACTTCCTCTCCATACATAAAGAAATTTTCATCAAACCCGTGAGTTTTCTCAAAAACTTCACGCTTCAGCATCACAAATGCGCCCATGATCCAATCCACCTGTTTCGTTTTTCTAAATCTTTCTTTATTTCTAATATGAATCGTGTCAATGTATCTATTAATAATGGGAAAATTATCCACAAAAATCATAAACTGAAAGATTCTTCTCAGGGTGGGGTAGTATCCCCATGAATTTTGCACAGACAAATCTTGATTCAAAAGCTGGCAGCCCAAAATATCAAAATCTTGGGCGTAGCATTTAGCCAGTGTATCAGGATACACAAAGGCGTCGCTGTTTAGAAATAAAATCTTATCCCCACGGGTCTCTTTCATAGCCAGATTGTTATTGGCGGCAAATCCCAACGGGGTTTTGTTATTTATTATTTTGATTTTTGAGTTTGTAAATTTGTCGTTAGGGGTGTTATTTATCAAGATTACTTCAAAATCGATATTTTTAGATTTAAAGATGTGATCCAGACATTTTCGGGTAATCTCCGGAGTATTGTGGTTAATAACGATGACTGATAGCATTGTGGTTTATAATTGAAACATGATTAAGTGGTTAATAGTTATTTTAACACTGGCCGGCCTGTTAAGGATTGTAGGATTAAATAAAGTTCCACCTGAACTATTTGGAGACGAGATTGACGTGGGTTACCAAGCCTATTCACTGCTAAAAACTGGTCGGGATATTTACAACCAACCCATGCCCACCTATATCCGGTCTTTGTCTGAACCACGTGCCCCACTATTAATGTATGCAACTATTCCCACAATTGCTACGGCTGGTCTGAATGAATGGGGAGTGAGACTTACTCCAGCTATTTTTGGAATATTGGGTATTTTGACTGTGTTTATACTAACTTATACACTTACCAAATCTTCAGCTGTCGCGATGATGTCAGCGGTTCTTTTAACGGTCATGCCCTGGCACATCCACTACTCCCGGGCTGGTTTTGAAGTTACTTTGATGCTGACTCTAATTACTCTGGCAACGGCTTTGTTTTTACGTAAACGCCAGGCATTAAGTTACATATTTTTTGCCTTGGCTGTGTATACATATAGTACCGCAGTTTTATTCGTGCCATTATTGGTTCTGGCTTTGTGGGTTTTTACCAAACCTAAAATTATATCTTGGGGACTGCTAGTTTTTATTGTTTTACTGTTGCCATTCGAATATCAAACTCTGCGTGGTCAAACAGGTAAACGTTTTAGTACCATTAGTATCGCCTCCAATCCGGAAATAGCTCAAAATTTAACACGTTTCAGGTCTTACGGTAATTCAATTGGTGGAAAACTCCTGTACAACCGTTACACGGAATTAACTAGGTTATTTACGACCAATTACGTAGAAGCATTTTCCCCAGATTTTTTATTTGTCAGAGGCGACCCAGATTACCGCCACAGTTATCAGTTTACGGGTGAGTTGTTACCAGTTTTTATTTTACTGTTAATTCCAGGAATAATTTATTTAGTTAACCGGCGTCAGTGGTTAATACTGGCTTGGTTAATACTGGCTCCAATATCTTCTGCTTTAACTTTTGATGGTGGAAATCACGCTACCCGCTTGTTTTTGATGACAGTTCCACTGGCAATAATTTTGGGATCTGGGGCATTTTGGATATTTAGTAAATCAAAAATCGCATTGGTGGGTATTTTGATAATTTGGCTGTACACTTTTTGCCAAGCAGGTTTTTATTACGCCAAAATTTATCCGGTAGAATCTTGGCGGTGGTGGGGGGTTGGCTACAAAAACTCTATGCAAAATGTAACAAATTTGGCAGGGGACTACAGTAGAGTTTTTATAAATAATACTTATGAACCATCCCTGATGCGTTTTTTGTTTTGGACTAAATATGATCCGGCTAAATTTCACAAAGTTTTTACCATAGATCAACCGCAAGAATATATTGTTTCCGGGTACGACGGGTTCAGTCTAGACGGTAAATATTTTTTTGGTGCATTTAATGATAAAGCCCGGGTAAATGGCATATCAAATTTACTGATGCCAAATAGTTTGTACCTTATTTCTCAGAGAGATGATGTGTCAGGAGACTGGGACTGGCAAAAGACTCCGCCGGATGGTGTGAGTGTCAAAGTTGTCGTCAATAATCCTTATGGTCAAAGACTGTTTTATTTGGTAAGCAAAAAATGATTCAAGCAAAAATACTGGCGTTGTTGGTTCTGTTAGGTTTAGTGTTCAGACTTACCGTCTCAAGAACTATTTATAGCGGGGATCTCAACAATCACATCGGTTGGAGTAGATCTATTATGATGGAGGGGGGAAGAGGAGCTTACGACCGGGAATACACGGGAATAATGCAGCCTACATATCCTCCTCTTGCTCTAAACGCATTCGCTACTTCGTATTGGGCATATAGCGGAATTTATAGTGTTAGCCGCTGGGCTAATAATAAATGGCCGGTTTTTCCATCAAAATTTATCTGGTGGTTGGAAGATCAAAATACTTTGCCGGCTTTTGAAAAAGTTATTGGAATTGTAAGCGATTTGGGAATAGGGGTATTAATATATCTTTTGGCAAGGACCTTAGGTGTTTCCAAAAATAAATCATTACTGTCTGCCGGAATTTATATTTTCAATCCAGCCGTTTGGTACAACAGTACTTTGTGGGGACAAATTGAATCATTTCCCTTGTTTTGGCTTCTTTTATCGGTGTGGCTATTGTATAGAAGTAAATGGCAATGGGCTCATTTGGCATTTATGGCGGCCTTACTATCAAAACAGTCAACTATTATATTTATTCCTTTTTTTGCACTCTTTAGTCTAAAGACAATTGGTTGGAAAAAAACTTTTCTGGGAGGATTACTCCAATTGTTATTTTTTTATGTTGCCTATCTTCCGTTTTTTAATACAGGAGACATACTTTGGCCATTTAAAGTATACATAAATAGAATTCAAACAGGTTCCGGGTCAAATTATGTTACCGATCATGCCTTTAATATTTGGGCTTTGTATACCAAACTACAAAAAATAGCCGATTCACAAATTGTATGGAAAAATCTCACTACCCAAATGGTGGGTATGAGTGGATTTGTAATTGGAATTTTATTATTGATACCAAAACTGGTGAAAAAAATACAACTCAAAAATTTGCTGTCATCCATGGGATTAACTTCGTTGTTGGCCTTTTTGCTTTTAACCCGGATGCATGAACGATACTTGGCTTCTGCTTTACCGTTTTTAGCTGTTTTGACAGCCACGTCTCCAATCTATGCTGGAATGTATGCACTGGTGTCATTTGGAAATCTCATAAACATGTATCATAATTGGTGGGTGCCTACCATTAGTTCATGGGTAGTTTGGACTAGTTTATGGTCTACTATTTCAGTAGTAGCCATATCGCTTACAGTAGTATCTGTAGTGTGGATGCTTAAATATTGTTATGACAAAAAATAATTCAATTTTAGTTTGGGTAATAATGGTGGGAATATTACTTCGGATTATGGCCATGGCTTTTTTTGTACACCCGGATTTAAAAAGTCAATATTTTCATGGACAATTTTTATCAAAAGGAGTTGTAAATATTCACAAATTTTTATCAGAAAATACTTATAATTTGCCATATAGAGACTCGTTTAATTACCCGGTGTTAACTTATTATTTTTTAGGGACATGGGAAGTGGTATCACGAATTTGGCTCGGGGACAGACTGGAAATTTGGTTAAACGATTGGGGACAGAACGCTTATCACCATCCGCAAATCTTTTCGATTTTATTAACTCTCAAACTTCCCTATCTTATTTTTGAGCTGATAATTTTTACTGTTTTGTGGAAAACGTACACCGATTTGGAGATACGAAAAAAACTGGTATGGATTTGGGCTCTTAACCCCATCACTTTATATGGAATTTACATGATTGGCCAGTTTGATATTATTCCTGCCGGCCTGTGTTTATTAGCATTACTTTTGTGGCACAAAAACAAAAATATACTTTTGCCGCTGGTATTTTTAACATTGGCAACCGGATTTAAGTCTTACCCCATACTGATTTTCCCATTTTTTCTATTCAGGGCTGATAACTGGAAAACACTGATTAAATCGATGCCAATTGTATTGATAGGTGTAGTCCTGTTGTTGACTCAACCCCAAACCGGACTGATAGATCGAATATTTTTAGGAAATATTGAGTTAGGATACGGACAACGGATACCCATATTCTTTGCGTTTTACAGTCTGTGTTTGCTGTTATCGTGGAAAAAAAGACATGAGACTAATATGTGGTTTGAATTGTTATCGGTTCCGCTTCTGGTAATCGGACTTTCGCATTTTAATGCTCAATGGGTTATTTGGAGTAGTGTGCTCTTGGTTCCATTATTTGCATTAGATTTCAAAAGATTTTTTTCAGGGATTTTTGCAATCACCATAGGTTTCTTTGGAGTGGTTGGTTTGTTGGATGATAGGTGGATGACCTTCGGACTGCTTACTCCATTGAATCGTTTTCTAGACACATTTCCATCGGTATACACCATTTTGAGTAAATGGAATTTAATTTTATATATTCAAAGTATTTCTCATGGGCTATTACTAGCGGGAGTTTTGTGGTTACTTTATCAAGCTTATGTCTATGATTTGGAAAAATAAAATATTAATTTTGTTTATCCCAGTTCTATTTTTTATTATTATCGCGTCGTTGGTAATACTGACAGGTTTACTAACCAGATCCGTTTTGGATCAGGTAGTAAACGGACAAGATGCAGATATTCAGATTTATCTGGTTCAATCCGCGGAGAGAACATTTGTTCCCAAAAACGATGGTCTTAACATGTTTTCTATTTATCTCAAGAACACAAATTTAAGAAACAAAAATCTATTTGTGTTAACAATATTTGATCAAGATAATCCAATTAGGCAAATCATCATTAATGGAAAAAACATAGGAGACGGAGAAGGAGTGCGGTTTAAGTTCGATCCAATTGTAAATTCAGCAAACCAAAAATACACCTTGCGATTATCAGCTCCCGATACCGAGTTTAGCCAAGCCATAGAGACCAAGTTGTCGCTTGAAGCCTATTACAAACCTCTAAGTAATATAAATACTATTATGGTGATCATCAAAGATTTCATAACCAATATTAAAGACTGGAGATTTTTGTTAATGCTAGTGATTATCATTCCGAGTGCATATTTCTGGGCAACAAAGCTACTCAACTGGTAGAATTAGAGTATGGGGAAGATTAAATGCTGGGTATTGGCTGCAATATTAGTATTGGGGTTAGTTTTGAGGCTGTGGGCATTGGATAAATTTCCTTCCGGGTTTAGTGCGGATGAGGCTTCTTATGGCTACAATGCTTATTCTCTGCTTAAAACCGGCCGTGATGAATGGGGAGAGCCTTGGTACCAGCTAATTTACACCAATTTACGTTCTTTTGGCGATGCCCGCTTTCCTTTGTATAGTTTCCTGGCGATCCCTTCAATAAAATTACTGGGTCTAAATGAATTTGCCGTTCGTCTACCAAATGCCATCCTGGGAACATTAGCTATTGCCGCTGTTTATCTTCTGGCCAAAAAACTGATTAACTGGCAAACTGGTCAACTGGCGGCGCTTTTGCTTGCCATCTCTCCCTGGCACGTATCATTGTCTCGTGGAGCTTTTGAAACCAATACTCTCACCTTGCTTGCTCCTTTGGGTATATATTTACTTTTGAGCAGCCGTTTTTGGTTGGCAGCAGTCATTTTGTCGTTAAACACATATTCGTACATTGCGGCCAGGGCATTAACGCTTCCGGTGGCCATAATTACCATGTGGATTACCAAGGCGTCTAGACAAAACTGGCTCAAATTTATAGTAATATTTTTGGTTATTGCCGGTCCTGGATTGGGGTTTATGATCAAAAGTGGAAATACTCGGGTAGCCGACGTAGGAATATTTAACCCCACCGATAATTGGCATGAAGTTGCTACACGTCGGTTTGAGGCCCGCAATTTAGGCCTTCCGGATATTGCTGCCAGGATTTTTAGCAATAAAGTATTGTATTTGGCCTCAAATTTTACCCAGAATTATCTTTCCTACTTTTCTCCTCAATTTTTGTTTACCTCAGGAGCCGGTGAAGCCACATATGGCATGATTCCAGGGAGAGGCGCGCTGTACTACATAGAAATTCCCTTTTTACTACTGTTTTTTATCAGTTTCATTAAATCTCCTTCTCAAAATAAATTACTCTTAATTTTATTGTTACTCATCTCTCCTCTTCCTGCGGCCCTGTCAAAAGGTGGGGGATTTGCGGCCAACCGAGTGGCTTCCATGATACCTATTCTTACCATTATGGTGAGTGTAGGTATAATTAATTTTCTTGAGATTTTCAAAAAGTACCAAAAATCATTAACCATAATTATGGTTGTCATCTATGGAGTTTCATTAACATTTTTTCTGGAAGATTATTTTTATCACGGACCAAAAGTAAGTGCGCAATCAATGAGTTATGGTTGGCGGGAACTGATGCCCAGACTTGCAAGCATAGCCCGTGAATATGATCAAGTATTTGTGAGTAGGTCATTGTCTGAGCCACACATCTTTGTAGCTTTTTACTCCCAGATGGATCCCAAAATCTATCAAAGTTATTCCCAAAACTGGAAAGACTTCGATAAAAATGGTCTAAAGTTTTTGGATCAATACGATGGTTATTATCTTGGTAAATACCGCTTTGGTAATTTAAATTTAGATAAAGCGAAATTACAAAAAACTTTACTAGTAGGTAGGCCACAAGATATTCCTCATGAGTTTGGCCAATATTTTTCAATTTATTATCCAAACGGGGATCCGGCTATCCAAGTTTCCAAATCATTATGAAAAAACCTCTAGTTTTAATTATTACTATTTTAATTTTATCCATTCCGGCTTTTTCATTGATGTTACGGCCGGGGATTTATACTATGCACGATCCCCACGTGTTTAGACTGCAACAGTTTGACAAATGTATCCAAAATCTGACCTTTCCCTGCCGTTGGGCTTCTGATTCTGGAAAAGGCTATGGTGAGCCGTTGTTTAATTTTTACGGTCAGTTCCCTTACTGGATAGGGGAATCAATTCATTTAATTGGTTTTTCCATTTTAGATACAGCCAAACTGATGTTTATTCTGACGATAACCCTTTCGGGTATGGCGATGTTTTTCTTAAGCCGGAGATTTTGGGGAAATGCCGGAGGAGTTGTTTCCGCAATTTTTTATATGTACGCTCCATACCGGGCAGTAGATCTTTGGGTGCGGGGAGCTCTAAATGAATCACTCGCTTTTGTATTTTTCCCTCTAATATTTTTATTCTTGGACTTATATATTCAAAAGCCCAAAACAAAATATTTAATTGCATTATCTTTAACTCTGGCAGGGCTCATCACCACTCACAATTTGTCGGTAATGATGTTTGCACCATTTATGCTTGTGTGGTGGCTTTTTCGTTGTCTTCAACTCCGTTCGTTTAAAAGCTTTCTTGGGCTTTTACTTGCGGCCATAACTTCTTTATTTATGTCGGCCTATTATTTACTGCCGGTGGCATTGGAAAGTAAGTATATTACTATAGCCAAAACTACCCAAGGATATTATGATTACAAGGCTCATTTTACTTCTCTGAATCAGTTATTTGTTTCCAACTTTTGGGGGTACGGTGGTTCCACTTGGGGACCAAACGACACCATGAGTTTTTCGGTGGGTTATCTACATTGGATACTTCCGATAATAATAATAATAATTCTTGCGTTCAAATATTTTACCTCTAGCCCCTCTCATAGATTAGGAGAGGGGAACGCAAGGGGTGAGGTACTGGTAAAAACGTTAATTTTTTCAAGTCTAGCTCTTTTCTCTATTTTTCTCACTCACAACAAATCTATTTTTATCTGGACACATATTCCACCTATGGCATATATCCAATTCCCCTGGCGCTTTTTAACCATGGCAGTTCTCTTTCTTTCCCTAGCCTGTGGAGCCGCATCGCTAGTCATTTCCAAAAAAATCTTAAGTATCTTAATTACCTTAATTATCTTAGTTAACTTTAGTTTTTATCACCCCGACATTTGGCGGTCTATCACAGACAAAGAGCAGTTTTCCGGTGCATTGTGGGATGAAGGTCGTTCTACATCTCTTCAGGACTTCTGGCCTGTTTTTGGATCGGACCAACCCACTTCTTTTGCCCCCACTTCTCCGGAGGTTGTAATTCGTACTAACGATTATCAAAAAATTCGTTACCCAATTGTTTATTTTCCAGGATGGATAGCCAAGGTAGACAATCGTATTACCCCGGTGTTTCCAGACGGAAAATTAGGATTAATTACTCTCCGGGTTCCACTTAATTATTCGCAAATTACACTTAAGTTTGTAAATACTTGGCCCAGAACAATGGGAAACTATATTAGTTTATTTACATTAGCAGGTCTTACCCTATGGTATTTTTCAAAAAACCACTCGCCATCCTAATTTTAATTACTTTGATAGGAGCTGTTTTGCGCTTCTATCACTTATCGGGCCTTCCGCCCAGTCTTAATTGGGACGAAGTTAGTCATGCCTACAACGCTTATTCTCTTTATCACACGGGAAAAGATCAATGGGGTCAAGTTTTACCAATTATCAACTTCCGTGCTTATGGTGATTACCCCACTCCTCTCAATTTATATTTCACTGTTCCGTCAATCGCAATCTTTGGAACCACTGATTTTGCAGCCCGTTTTCCTCACGCGCTTATTGGTACACTTCTTATCCCAGTAGTTTTTATTGCCGCATATCGTTGGCGCAAAAATATTCCTCTTGCAGTTCTTGCTGCTATTTTTGCCAGTTTGGATCCTTGGATTCTTTTTACATCCCGCACCGTTCTGCAGTCCAATTGGGCAGTTTTTCTACTGACATTGGCTCTGTGTTTTTATTTTGCCAAAAAGTTTAGCCCCGCAATATTAATTTGGGGACTTAGTTTGTTTGCCTACCACAATACCAGGATCTTTGTCCCCATGCTTTTGCTGACTCTGGCAATTTTTTACAAAAAACATTTGATTTTAATATCCACTGTAATTTTGCTCGCGGCTTTTATCCTACTCTCTCCGGCCTCACGGGCCCGTGGACCATGGGTTGGACTAATTAATCCTGGCACCGTTGCCACTATCGAGTACCAACGTAATCACACGTCCTTGTCTCCGTTTTTAGCAAGACTAGTCTACAATCGCCCAGTTTTCTTGCTTACTCATTTAGACAGTAATTATTTAGGATATTTTTCACCTCAATTCTTGGCTATATCTGGGGGGACTCAGTATCAATACAGTCTGCCCAAAACTGGTTTAATTTCTCAAATCAGTTTACCTTTCTTTTATCTAGGTCTAATTCTGCTTATCCCGGCATCTCCACTTTTACTTATCTGGATGCTTTTGTCTCCCCTGCCCGCCGCCATTACTCAGGATCAGTTTGCGGTAGTGCGGGCCACAACCATGTTACCGCTGGTGCAAATGATCTCCGCCTTTGGAGTTGTGTGGTTTCTTTCCCGTGTTCCCGCAAAACTCCGTTTATCTTTGACGGCTTTATTTTTGCTATTAGTTACCGTCAGTACCGGATGGTATTTATACAGCTATTCATTTATCTACCCTAAGCAATATTCCTCTAGCTGGCAGTATGGATACAAACAGGCAGTTCAATATATTAAACAAAATTATGATTCTTATGATCAGATTATTTTTACAAAAAAATATGGAGAACCCCATGAATTTTTAGCATATTATTGGCCCTGGAATCCCACCAGTTTTCAAAATAATACCGATTGGGATTACCATGCTAATTGGTATTGGGTGAACGGACTAGATAAAATAAAATTTGTGGATGACTGGGAAATGAAATCGACAGTTTTAAAACCTAAAACCCTAACAATTTCTAGCCCTGAAAACGACACTTCCGGGCGTGAGCTTAAACGAATTAATTTTCTGGATGGCAAGACCGCATTTATCATCCGCGCTCAATGAAAAAATTTACTTTACTATTTATCATAATGTTACTTGGCTTTGGGCTCCGGGTTTATAAACTGGATATTAGACCAGTAGGTTTTACCTGGGATGAAGCGGCTCTGGGCTACAACGCCTATTCTTTACTCAAAACCGGCCGTGATGAATATGGAAAAACATTACCCATTGTCCTTAAGTCTTTTGGTGATTACAAGCCTGGGTTATATGCATATTTGGCTGTACCGACAATTAAGTTTTTTGGCCTAAATGAGTTTGCCACCCGTCTTCCGTCTGCTATTTTTGGGACGTTGATGGTTGTTGTAACATACCTATTCGTAAAATACCTCACCTCCAACCCCTCTCCTACATCGCAAGATGCGAGTCGAAAACTCGACTTAGGAGAGGGGGGACCCAGCAGGGTGGGTGAGGTATCTCTGGCTTCGGCGTTTTTGATGGCCATCAATCCTTGGGCCATCCAGTTTTCTAGGGGAGCATGGGAAGCCAACATAGCATTATTTCTAACCACTCTCGCTGTTCTCTGTTTTATCAAAGCATCAAGAAATCTAACTTCAAAAACCAATTTCTACCTTCTATCTTCAATATTTTTTTCACTATCGATATGGACTTATCAAGGAGCCAAAATGTTTACTCCCATGCTTATCTTGTCCCTGTTTGTCATTTATCGCCCTCATATTAAGTTATTGATCAAACCCCTGATCATCCTTATTATCCTGGTCTCCCCAATCCTTCTAGGCCTCTCTTCCCAATCCGGCCGACTCAAAGTGTTCAGTGTATTCAGCTACACCAGAAGTAGAGAATCACTTCCTTATGATTATAAACTTTCTTTTTTTCATGCCGAAATTATCGATCAGACTCGTGGAATAATTCAAAGATACACTAACCACTACTCCCCCAGATTTTTATTTTTTTCTGGAAATTGGACCAGTTTTCGTGAGTCTATTCCTTATTATGGCTATTTCCATATCCCAGAAATCTTTACTATTTTAATTGGCCTAGCTATCCTACTACGAACCAATAACCAACTAACCAAGCTGCTAGCTATTTGGTTGATTATCACTCCTATTCCATCAGCTCTTTCCAGAGACATTGTTTCTGGAGTCCGGTCTCTGCCTCTAGTCTTCCCATTGGTTATTATCAGTGGATTGGGTTTGGAAAAAATTACCCGGCACAAACTACTTCTACTCTTATACTCTTCTACTCTAGTATTCTTCTCTTTATACTATTTTGATCAATATTATACTCATGCTCCATTTTTTGCTGCGTCTGAGATGTTATATGGCTATAAACAGGTATTTTTCGATATTGAAAAAGAGCAGGATAAATATCAAAAAGTTATTGTTTCTAACTCACAAGGTCAGCCTTATATCTTTGCTCTATTTTATTTAAAGATAGATCCTCGGCTTGCCCAGACCCAACACACCTTAATAGAAAATCCTCAGGGCGATGTTGGCCGTGTGGAATCATTAGGAAAATATATATTTAAACCAATTTACTGGCCGGCGGAAAGAGGAGATAAGTCCACGTTATTTGCGGGTGATGAATTTAGTCTTCCAGAGCAAGACTTGCACGGTATTGATAATTTACAAAGAATTGATGAAATTAAATATCCCGATGGAAAATCCGCCTGGCGGGTAATTGGACTGATATGAAAAGGACAATACTATTAATTGCAATCTTAATATTGGCGGGAATCTTGAGAATTTATGGACTATCCAACTATCCGGCTGGACTAAACGCGGACGAAGCAGCACTCGGTTACAACGCTTATTCATTGTTTACCACTAGAAAAGATGAGCATGGGCATCCCTGGCCGGTCAATTTGGAATCATTTGGAGATTTTAAACCCGCGCTCTACTCATATATATTAATTCCATTTATCAAAGTTTTGGGTTTAAATGAATTTGCAGTTCGTCTCCCCTCGGCATTGTTTGGAATATTGGGAGTGTTGGGAATTTATTTATTGGTTAAAGAACTCACCCCCTTCCCCTCTCTTAATTTAAGAGAGGGGAGCGAGAGAGGTGAGTTATGTTTACTTGCGGCTTTCATTCTTGCCATCTCTCCCTGGCATATCCATTTTTCTCGCGGTGCTTGGGAAGTAAACGTGGCTACCACATTTATTCTGATGGGCTTATGGCTTTTCGTTAAGTGGCTCAAAACCCCAAAAATTATTTATTTGTCATTGGTCATTGGTCTTTGGTCATTGAGTATGTACACCTATCAGTCTGCCCGTTTAATAGTTCCAGTTTTGGGATTGGGTTTGGTGATTTTATATTTCAATCAGATTGTAAAATTTCCCAAACAGATTCTGATCTGTGGAATTGTTCTTACTTTTGCATTAACCCCACTTATAATTTCTACAATTAAATCAGACGCCGCCTCCCGTCTTGCCGGTGTAGGGTTACTTGCCGACCAGGGCCCAGTAAATCGCGCTAACGAGGCTCGGGGACAACATTCAAATCAAAACTCAATAGCGGTTAAGATTCTACATAACCGTCAAGCAGAATATTTAATCCGTTTTTTAAGTAACTACACAGATCATTTTCAGGGAAACTTTTTGTTTGTAAATGGCGATGTGATTGAAAGAAACAAAGTCCCCGAGACGGGACTTCTTTATCTAACCGATTTTATATTTCTTGCCATGGGTGTAGTTTTTCTACTAAGAACTATGAACCATGAACCACGAACTAAAATAATCTGGTTATTATTGTTTATTTCTCCTCTTGCGGCCGCGATCACTTTTCAAACCCCCCATGCCCTCAGAGCGCAAATAATGGTCATACCACTGGTTATTTTGATTTCTCTTGGTATAAAGGGGTCCCCTTTTTGGCTAAAAAGGGGACCCCTTTTGGTACTAATTATTGTTTATGCGTGGCAATTTACCCGCTATCTCCACGAATATTACGTTCATTATCCACTAGATTATCCCACGGCTTGGGAATACGGTTTCAAAGAGCTGGTTCCTTACATAGAGTCAGTTCAAGATAAATATCAAAAAATTATAATTACTGATTCTTATGACCAACCGTATATCTTATTTTTGTTTTATTCAAAATATCCGCCAGAGAAGTTTCAATATAACCATACTCTAACAGTACGCGATAAATACAATTTTTCAACCGTTAAAAATTATGATAAGTTTTCATTCCAATCTACAAACTGGGATTTGGTGCGCGATATCCACAACACTCTTATTGTCGCCAATCCCAAAGATTTGCCAGTTGGAGGCTATAATGTTATTAAAACTATTAATTTTCCCAATGGCCAGCCGGCATTTAAAATTATTTCAAACTAATGAATCAAAATTTTATCTATCACGGAAATAATTTGCAGTTTATAACCAGTCCGGGGGTTTTTGCACAATATGCTTTAGACATGGGAAGCAAAGTTTTGTTAGATTCAATTGAACTTCCGGAGCAGGGAAAAGTTTTGGATTTGGGATGTGGGTGTGGTTTTATCGGTCTATCAATTGCTAAATCCAATCCCAAATTATTCGTAACTTTAGTAGACAGTGATATCCGGGCTATTCGACTAACTCAAGAAAATGCCATTAAAAATGATATTAAAAATATGGAAGTAATATTAAGCGATGTCGATTCTGACATAAACTCAGATAACAAATTTGACTTAGTAGTATCTAATCCTCCCACTCATCAAGGAAGAGAAGTACTGATTCGGTTTATTCAAGGATCCCGGAATGTTTTAAAAAATACGGGTGCTGTATATTTTGTAGTTAACCGCATCGCCAGTACCATGAAAAAAATGCAAGAAGTTTTTGGAAACAGCGAAAAAATTGTTAGTAAGCAAGGATATATGGTTTTCAAAAGCTATAAACAATGAAAATAGTGAAAATTTTTGCTGGCTTAATGATCGTGGTGGGGATTTTCTTTCGAATTTGGCATTTAAACACAATTCCAGCAGGGTTGTATTATGACGAAATGGACAGCGTTTTCTTAGGAGAATCAGTGGCTAGATTTGGTACTGATATCACTGGAGCATGGTCTCCGTTACAACTTCGACCACTTAACTCTCTAAATTTAAATGCTGAACTACCATCCATATTTCACGCGTTGGCTCAAAAAATTGTTGGGTTTGGAGGAGCAGCTGCACATATACCAAATGCCTTCTTTGGACTGATGACAGGGGTGGTCGTCATAGCTCTGGTAAAAGCATTAACCGGCAAATGGTCAACGGCATTATTGTCTGGAGGTCTATTGTTAACCAATCCCTGGCACGTTCATGTGTCCAGAACTGCATATGAAGCTGGCATATCAATTTTTTTTCAGACCCTAATAATTTTGGGATTTGTCTGGTTTGAAAAAAGCAAAAAATTAATTTGGAAAGTCGTTTCAATTGGGGTAGTTACTTTTGGAATATTTTTTGGTTTTTTTACTTACCATGGAGCCAAATTCACAATTCCAGCTATTGTATTATTTATGACCATCTATTTATTTAACAAGTATGGTAAACAAAAATTATCATTATTATCAACTGTCATCTTGCCACTATTTTTATGTTTGATCTTGGGCGGATATTATATCTATTTAAGTAATCACAACCAGTTGAAAAACCGCCAAAATGAATTAATATTTTCCAGTGAATTTCTGAAAAGCGAAGTAGACTTAAGAAGGAGAATTTCCGTCAATTTTCCAGGAAAGTCGATAGTAATCAATAAAGGGACAATTCTTGTGGAAGAAGTGGTTAAAAGATACTTATTTATATTTGACACACGCCGATTGTTTTCTCAGGGTACGGAGGATACATTTCAATTTTCACTATTTGTATACCCCTATTTTTATTTAACTACTCTGTTTTTTTTGATTCTAGGATTTTATTACTGTTTGAAGATTGAGAAATATTTATTTCTCGTTGGACTAGTTCTTATTTCTCCTGTTACGAGCTTAATCACCCAGGGGTATCAGAGCATTTTTAGATCTGGATTAACGTATATTTGTTTGATTGTCGTGGCGGGAATTGGTATGGGTGGTTTAATTGAGGATTTGGATAATAAAGCCAAAAAAATATTAATACTTGGCATTTTTGGAGTGATGATTGTTGAGATGCTTTTGTTTTTTGGAAACTACTTTGGAAGATATCCAATTGTGACAGCCGATAATCACTATTTTTCTGAGAAACTTTTATCTGGTTATCTAGGACATCTTGATCAGAAAGTTATTATTATTTCATCCAGCCCATATACATTGGCTAGATCAATTGTTGTTTATTTGCAATTAATACCCTCATTGTCGATATCGCAAAGAGTCCAATTAGGTAATGTTGGTGCGGGCGAATTCGATCTCGGAAATATAACAGTTACTGCTAATTGTCCCAAACTCCCAATTTCAACTAATCTTGTGGTCATTTCAGACCTAGCTAAACGTGATGAATGCAACTTTGATACTAAAACCGCTATCCAATTGGCATCACCAATAGATAGTGGAACATATTATTTTATTTATAATGACCTACTTTGTGAGGAGGTTGAGATAGCAAGTTATGTCTATGTAATCAATATTAATTATTTTGATGTCACTAATCTATCAAGTGATCAATTGTGCCATAATTGGATGAGATTGGATAAATGAAATTATCAGTAGTATTAGCAGTTTTTAACGAAGAAAATAACATTGCAAAATGTTTAGAGTCAGTCCGTCAACTGGCGGATGAAATTGTGATTGTAGATGGACAGTCTTCAGACAAAACAGTAGAAATTGCCAAAAAGTACAGAGCCAAAGTTATTTCCACTCCAAACTTGCCCACCCACTTTCATGAAATGAAGAATAAAGCCATCAAAGCGGCCACCAAAGACTGGATTCTTCAATTGGACGCCGACGAAGTGGTTTCCCCGGAACTGGCTCAGGGAATACGGGATATTATTTCTAAACCCTACCCGCTAACGTCTAAACCCTGCAATGGCTTTTGGTTGCCAAGGAAAAATTATTTTTTGGGTCGCTTTCTAACCAAGGGCGGTCAATATCCGGATTACACTCTAAGGCTTTACAAAAATGGTAAAGGAAGTTTGCCCGCTTTGGATGTTCACGAGCAGGCAGTAGTGGAGGGCGAATTTAAAACACGACCTGTTGCATTACGGAACTCCGGATTTTGAAAGTTATTTGTTACGTAACAATAAATACACCTCACTCATGGCCGAGCAAATGCAGGTGAATAAGGTTTCATTTGGAATACTCCCAACTATTAATTATCTTTTTATAAAACCTATCAAAGAGTTTGTCTGGATCTACTTTAGACACCGGGGATATGTGGACGGATTTCCGGGTTTTGTTTTCGCTTTATTTTCCGGTTTACGCTTTGGAGTTGCATATATTAAATATTGGCAGATAATCAAATATCCAAGTACCACATGACCAAAATCGGCTTTATCACCAAATCAATATCCGACGGTAACGCCATCAGGGGTGTGGGTTTTTATGCCAAGAGATTGTTGCCAATGCTCAAAGCTCAATGCTCAAAACTTAATATTGAAATAGTCGAAATTAATAATGTCCATGAACTACGAACCATGAACTATGAACTAATTCACTATCCTTTCTTCGATCTATTTCGTCACACCCTGCCGATATTTAGAAAAACAAAAACTGTAGTTACTATCCACGACGTTATTCCCTTGGAGTTTCCTCAAATTTACAAACCAGGCATTAGAGGATTTCTAAATTTACAACTGCAAAAACTAGCCCTGAGTCGAGTCGAAGGGGTAATTACTGACTCACAAGCCTCTGCTAAAGCCATCCATAAATGTTTGGGAATTCCCGGCGGAAAAATTAAATCCATTTATTTAGCTGCCGATACAATGTTTAGACCCAAAAAGGTCACCAAGAAATATGATTTACCCGAGATGTTTGTTTTGTATGTGGGGGATGTTAATTGGAACAAAAATATACCTAATCTAATCCAAGCTGCCAAACTTGCCAAGCTGCCATTGGTCATAGTGGGTAAGCAAGCCGCCGAAATTGAAAAAATGGATCTAAATCATCCGGAATTATCGCATCTTTCTACAAACTATGAACTAATAACCAACTATCCAATCAGATTGGGTTTTGTGCCGGACGAAGAGCTGGTGGACATTTATAATCTAGCCAGCGTTTATTGCCAAGCCTCTTTTGCCGAAGGATTTGGATTACCAGTTTTAGAAGCCATGGCCTGTGGGACTCAAGTAGCAATTTCCAATACTCACTCTTTATCCGAAATTGCAGGAAGTGCGGCTGAATACTTTGACCCCAACAATGTGTCGGACATTTCAAAAGCGCTACAAAAAGCGATTGATAATAAATTTAATGTGGCCGCTCAAGCCAAAAAATTCTCTTGGGAAAAAACCGCCACTCAGACTCTAGAAGCTTATCGTGATATATTAGGATCATGACTCTGGGTAGAATCATCAAATATGTTGTCGTTTGGGAGATAGCGATTATTTTGGTCACCTCCATTTCTGGTTTATTTTTTCCTCTTCACCCCATGTTTTTGGGTGGCAGAGATCATGCCAATCCGGCAAACCCCGACCCATATTCTACCAATCCGCTTTTGTATTCCAGAGCCAATTTTGATGGCATCCATTATGTGGAGATGGCGCGCCGGGGTTACGATAATCTTCAACAGGCCTTTTTTCCAATGTACGCCACAATTATTCGTTTTCTCACTCCTTATTTTGGAAACTCAACTTTTGGAGCAATAGTGGTATCTACTTTATCTTTTACCATTGGACTTTATCTTCTACACAAGCTAATCAAGTTGGATTATCCAAATAATGTTGCCAATCTGGTCATAATTTTACTTTTAGTATTTCCGGTGAGCTTTTTCTTCACCTTTGTGTACACCGAAGGTTTATTCTTTTTACTGGTAGTAGGCAGTTTTTATGCTTCCAGGAAACGCAGCTGGCTACTGGCCGGGATTTTGGGGGGATTGGCCAGTTACACCAGATTTGTGGGTATACTTTTATTTCCAGCTCTGATATTAGACTGGTGGACCTCCAAATCCAAAGTTAAAGATCTTTTACCAATTTTCTTAGTCCCAATCGGTTTGCTGGTATATATGCAGTTTTTGCTTAAAACTACCGGAGATCCTTTGGCCTTTATCCATGTTCAAAAATATTTTTATCAGGGGAGGGGAGACAAGATAATTTTGTTGTATCAGGTTTTTTGGAGATATATCAAAATGGTAGCCACTGTAGACCGTACTAATCCCATTTACCCAACAGTGTTGCTGGAATTTGCCACCGGAATATTATTTACCATATTGTCGGTGTTAACTTTTTTCAAAACCAGAATCAGTTATTCTTTTTTTGCCATTGCCTCTTTTGTGATTCCCACTCTCACGGGAACTTTTACCTCTCTTCCCCGCTTTATGTTGATATCATTTCCGGCTTTCATCGTGTTGGCCATGGGTTTAAATAAGTTAAACAAGCCCACCAGAATTGCAGTTCTCACAATCAGCGCTATAATTCAATCAATATTTTTAGCTATGTTTGTTAGAGGATATTGGGTATCATGAGAAATGACATATATCTATCAGTAGTTATGCCTATTTATAAACAGGAGAACTTGGTTGCTAAATATTTGAATTCTATAGATAAGGTTTTAAGTAAACTGAATGTAACATATGAAATAATTTGTGTTGTAGATGGTTATGTAGACAATACTTATGCAAATGCCAAAAAACTGAAACTTCCAAATCTTAAAGTAGTCGGATACGAGAAGAATCAAGGCAAAGGAAATGCTGTTCGTTATGGTATGTCCCAGGCCAAAGGCAAAATAATAGGATTTGTGGACGGTGGTTTTGATTTACACTATTCTGCAATTCCACTGGCCCTGGAGCATATGAAATGGTACGATGCCGATATTATTGTTGGATCAAAAAGACACGCTGCTTCAAAAGTAACTTATCCATGGCAAAGACGAATGTATTCATGGGGATACCAGATGGGCGTGAGACTACTTTTTGGAATGAATATTAAAGATTCACAAGTTGGGATGAAATTCTTTAAGCGTGAAATAGTAAAAAAAATTATGCCAAAACTTTTAATAAAAAAATTCGCTTTTGATATAGAGATGTTGGCAGTGGCTTATTCTTATGGATACAAAAGAATATATGAAACACCGATTAATTTGGAGATGCAATTTAACACTTCTTCTATTGCTTCGTTTGGATTTATAAAAACAGTTCTTAATATGCTTTGGGATACTGTGGCAGTGTTTTATAGGTTGAAAATATTGCATTACTATTCTGGTATGAAATGACAAATGAGGTTGATGGCAGGAATCCTTGTGGTTTTTGTGATACTTTTTAGTGTTATCTCACCTGTTTATATAAATTATGGAAAAACTAGAGATGGGACTATTCGTCAGTATGGAGCCCATTTTAATGACAGTGTAAACAATATTGCTCTTATAAAGTCACTTAAGTCTTCGATTCCTCCTGAAAATCCCAATGTTTCCGGTACAAAAATGACTAGTTATCATTATTTTATTAACTTAATAATGGCAAAAATATCGCAACTGTTTCATATCGACGATTTCACGATGTATTTTAAAATTGCCCCAATTTTTCTTCTGTCCTCGCTGTCTTTTTTTGTATGGATATTGGCTAAAAGATTAAGTAGCTCCAATTTTGTAGGAGCAATGGCGACATTGTTTGTAATGCTTTCCGGAAATTTATATTATCTCTCCGGATTAGTCTACCCCAATTCTTCAGGTAGACCTTCCGTAGCCTGGATCGATGAATTTTCCTCAAAATTGGTTAATTATCAATATTTATCTTCACTTCTGATAATGTTTGTTCTGTTTTACATATTAAGCATTCGCAAGAAGCTGACTCTTAAAATCGAAGTGTTAGTGGCCGTAATAGTAGCATTTTTATTTGGGTTCAAGTTTTATGCCGGAGTTTTATTTTTGTCATCGATGTTTTTTGTCAAAAAATTCCGTAGGATTTTTTTCTTATCCATACCATTTACTTTGTTAGTGTTAATTTTTCTCAAAGGAGAAAGGGGAACGATTTTCCCCTTTGAAATAAAACCGCTATGGGCAATAAAGACCATGTTTGAAAGCCCGGATCGCATAAATTATCCAATTTGGGAACTGGCCAGACAAACTTTACTATCCACAAAATCTTACCTGGGAATAATGAAATTGTATGTTATTGGGATATTGGTTTATTTGTTTGTAAACTTTGGCCCCAGATTAATAATTTTTTTTAAAAAATCAGAGAATGAAATAGAATCTTTGATAAAGATAATATCTGTTTTGGGAATATTAATTCCCTTGGTTTTTATTCAAAGAGTGTCCGTGGTCTGGAACATTGTCCAGTTTTCCTATTATTCCGTGGCCTGTATGGGATTTTTATTAGCTCTGAGAATAGATAGATTGCGGGATAACGTCAAAGTATTAATTTTTTCTCTAGTTTGGATAATAATGTTACCGGGGGTGATTTACACTAGTAACGATTATGCAAAACCCCCATATACTTCGGAATTTTCAAGCCAATTTATTCAGGCGGCTGAATATTTGGAATCCTTACCGCAAGGATCCATCTTGATACACCCTCAGTATTCATCCAATGCCATTGTATCAGCAATAGCAGGTAAACCAGCTTATTTAGCAGAGGAAATGATCTTGAATTCGTATGGTACCAATATTGTACTCAGGAAAAAAGAGACCAGCGATTTTTTTGAAGGGCGGATGATTAATTATGATGGTAGCTGGTTTAAAAGCCATGATATAAAATATGTGGTAGCTCCGGTATCTTGGCTGTCCCCATATCGGTATCTGCGTGCCATATTTTCTAACGATTCATTAAATATATATATATTGTAAACCTATGAATATTTTAATCCTGAATTGGCGAGACTTTAAAAATCCCCGTTCTGGAGGAGCCGAGGTGGTTACCTCCAAGTATGCTGGTTATTGGGCTTCGTTGGGTCATACCGTTACTTGGCTGTGCAATACTTTTCCAGGTTGTAAACCTGAAGAATCAATAAACAACGTTAAAATCATCAGAATTGGACCAAACTTGGGGTTCACAGTTTTTGAACTATTAGTTACTTACCCATTATTTTTGTTACACGCTATATTTTCAGTTATAAAAATTTTGGGAAAAAATAAAATAGATTTAATAATCGATGAAATTCATGGTTTACCTTTCTTTACTCCATTTTATTCAAAATCTAGAAATGTTATGTTAGTTTGCGAAGTGGCGGGTCCAATTTGGGATAAAATGTATCCAATACCGATTAATTTTATTGGAAAATTATTAGAAAAAGTTATTTATTATGCTTACCGTAACACCGAAACTTGGGCCATATCACAAAACACCAAGAAAGACGTTTTTGATTTAAATAAAAACAATAATATCAAAATATTGCCTCTAGGTATCGATTTTAGAGAACGTCCAAAAGTAAAGAAATTTTCTTTTCCTTCTGCTATTTTCTTAGGTAGGCTCGTAAAAATGAAAGGGGTCGAATCAGCTATTATTGCTACAGCAAACATAGTAAAAAAATTACCAAAATTTCACTTATATATTATTGGTCTAGGCGGAATTGAATATGTGGAATTTCTCAAAAAGTTATCTTCAGATTTACATGTAAGTAAAAACATCACCTTTTGCGGACGTTTGTCAGAAGACGAGAAATACAAACTTCTGGCCCAATCACATTTTTTGTTACATCCATCTTACAAAGAAGGTTTTGGCCTCACTGTTTTGGAAGCAGGGCTCATGGGGACACCAACAATTGGGCGAATTGGAAGTAGTTTAAGCGATTTGATTAATGATAGAAATACAGGATTGATTTTTACTAACGACTATGAAATCGCTCCACTATTTCTTGAAAGTATATATACTCACTTATACAAAAGAATGATCGAAGAGACTAAGAAGAATAGTGTACAATATTGTTGGCCAACAATCGTAAAGAAATCAGTTACTATAACACAAATATTATGACAAAATTATTAATTACCGGAGGAGGAGGATACAAAGGTTCGATAGCGTACCAACTCTTTTTAGAGGCGGGCTACGAGTTAATAGTAATTGACAATTAATTCTGCATCAACAAACAATATTCTAGACCATATGATACGTTTTAAAATCAAGAACATTGTATTTTCGTCATCTTGTGCCGTATACGGAGAATCTAAATCTAAGATTATAGACGAAGAACATCCAACCAATCCCACGAACCCATATGGACAATCAAAACTCATGTCAGAAAAAATTATTGAGTGGTTTCATGATACGTTGGAAATAAATTATGTGATATTACGCTATTTTAATGTTTGTGGCACAAGCATCGATAACCAATTTGGAGATTCTAAAAAACCTTCTGTTCATTTAATTCAAAATGCAATTAGAGGAGCTCTAGGTATAGAGCCATTTTTTCTAACGTGTTCAAAAGTTGCAACAAATGACGGTACTCCAATTCGTGATTATATTGACGTCGTAGACATAAATTATGCACATTTAAATGCTTTAAAATTGTTACTTTCTGGAAATGGAAATAATACAATTAATTTGGGAACTGGAAAAGGTAATTCCGTACTAGAAATATTAAAAACAGTCGAAAAGGTCATGGGTGCTAAATTTACATTGAATTTTACAAATATCCGAAGAGGGGAATACGGTCGCATGATAGCTTCGAATAAGAAAGCTAAAAAAATATTAAACTGGAGACCTACGCGGAGTATCGAAGACTCAGTTGCCTCGTTAGTTAAATGGTACAAAATCCGTCCTCAGGGGTGGGAATCATAAATATAGGATTAGTAATCTAATGAAAGACATAAAAGTACTAATTGCTCCAGGTCACTATTTATTTTCAGACAAATACGGCAGCGAACCTTTGTGGGCGTTTGAAATAGTAAAACACCTTTCATCAAAATTATCTTCGTTGGATGTAATTGTTGGAGTTGTCGATTTAATACAGCCTATCCCGGAAAATGTACGTTTATTTCCCATTTACTCCGGTAAAAGTAGAAACCCATTTATTGAATTTGTAAAAAGACTACTTTTTTATCCTTTGTTACTAATCAAGTTTATTTTATTAAATTCAAAACAAAAATACCAAATCGTCCACCATATGTTTCCGTTAAGTCTTGCAACAATTAATCTAATTGTTTTTTATATTAAATTATTCAAGATTCCAATCAAATTAGTATTGGGTCCGCTCCAATTGCCTCAAGACTCTTCTTCGCCTCACGATCTCGATATTGTTTTAGTGGGTGAGCCAATACCTTTACCTCTCTCCAATCTTATCAATAACTTATATCATGTTTTACTAAGATTTATTAAACCCATTTCCCTGCAAATGTTTAATTTTGCAGATTTAATAATTTTCAATTCCAACGTCAGCCGTGTATATTATTCAAAATTCATTCCCAAAGTAAAACAAGTAGTAATTCCAACAGGGGTTGAATACATAAAGGAAAATATTTTCAGATCTACCCAAAAGGAAGTGAAGATAATATGCGTTGGAGGGTTAAGTGTTCGTAAAGGGCAAATTTATTTGTTAGATGCCTTTTTATATCTGTCTAAGAAATATTCAAATTTAAGCTTGACTTTTGTTGGGGATGGAGATGAAAGAACTTCGTATGAATCTTATGTGACAAGGCATGATTTAAAAAGAGTTAAATTTACAGGGAGACTGCCTCACACTGAATTGACAAATTTTTATAAAAGCCATGATATCTTTTGCTTACCATCAATTAGCGATCCATCTCCTACAGTTGTACTTGAAGCAATGTCGTACGGACTTCCAGTGGTTGCCAGCGATGTTGGTTCTGTTAGTGAAATGATAGGGGATGCTGGGCTGATAGTTAAGAAAGGAAATGCAGAGCAATTAGACAAAGCGCTTTCAAAATTGATTGAGAACAAGCAATTACGAGTTTTATTAGGAAACAAGGGCAAGGAACGTATAGAAAAAATATATAATTGGGATAAGATCAGCGAACAATGGTTAAAATTATATATCGACAATATTTAATAAATTTAAGATTATGATAATTTCAGTCTCAGGTTTGCCAGGCAGCGGGAAAAGTACACTAATCTCAAATATTATATCAACAAATGCTAGCTTGACCCAGGCAAAGATAAAAAAGGAAGACGATTTCCAATTAATTAAATTGTTCAAAAAGGTATTCGGAGCAACTTTATCAGAACAATATAACTTTATTCGGCAAGGGAAGGTAAAAACATCATTATTAATCATACCCTTTTTGGTTGATCTTCTATATCCATTGGTGGTTTATATAGAATATCTTAGCTTTTATTTTTGGTATGAGATTCTATTCCCGCAATCAATATTAATTACAGACAGATACGCTTACGATTATTTTGTGACAGCCAAGCATAACTTGAAGATCTTTGCTAATCCACTATGCTCTCTTTTGTATAATTTTCCCAGGCCATCAATTGCTTTTTATATATCCGCTGATCCGGAGTGGGCACTAAAGAATAGACAGGATAGATCGCTCAATAAGCTCAATGGTACAGCAGAATTTCTTATAAGCCTGCACGAAACATACATGTCAATTGTAAAGAGGCACGACCTTATAGTATTGGGACCCGGGTTAAATGCAAAAGAATCTGTAAAAATGGCAAATTTTTATATTGCTCTGCGTCACAGATTTGAGAAGATTTCTTCGGTTGCGCTTATCGGTATGGATGGTACTGGTAAATCTACGGTCGCCATGAGTCTTATCGCTAATCTTAAGTCAGTCTCTCTCAATGGCAAAGTCCTTCACTTTTTTCATGATAGTTTGCTAAATAAACTTATTGTTCATTTACCATTTGCTGGGGACAAGATGTCTCAAAAAATTGGCAAAGCCATATCTAAACACGGAAATATGTTTTGGGCTATTGGAAATTTTATAGATGGTTTAATTCAAATAGGCATAACTAGGTTACTGCATCCAAACAGCCTGATTGTCTACGACCGGTACTTCTATGACTTCCTAGTAACATTTTCTTTTTACGATATTCCTTATAGAGAACTATTCGCTAAATTCATTCCATATACTGACGTCCAAGTACTATTTGTGGGATCGCCAATATTAAGCAGGAAGAGAAAACCAGAGAACAGCGTTAACAATTACAAAATATTACAGACCCTTTATTTAAATATGGCGCGGGAATATAAAATTAATACACTTGCCATAGCAGATTTTACACCTCAACAAATAGTTGAGGAAATAATAAACGTATGAATCATCTGGGTCGGGAACGATATAAATATTTAATCCATAATCATCTTGCGTACACCTACGCAATCAAAGTCAAAAAACCAAACTTAGTTGAACAATCGATAATTTTACGGGGCAAATATTACCAGGATATGTTTTACAAAACACTCACGCTTATATTAAAAGCGGCTGCAAAGACAAAAACACATCCAGTACTAATTAAAACCCTGAAGTGGCTAGGTGAAGTAGTAGATGGAGATATCGACGTAATTATTGCTGCAAATGAATTTAATGTTTTTGTGGAAGCTTTGTCTAAAGTTGGTTTTCGTGTAACTTTCGAGACAAAGACAAAAGCAGTCTGTAAACGGTTAGGTTTTTGCAAAATTGAACCAAGAGTGAGCGTAGATTATGCTGGTCAAACTCTTCTTAATTTTGAACAAGCCGATAAAAATACAAAAACAATTAGACATAATGGATTAAAATTTAGAACGACCAATCCTCAAGTGGACAACCTAATGATTTGTCTAAACATTATTTATGGGCCCAGATACTTACGGCTGTATGATTATTTGCAAATAGTAAAATACGGTATATTCGATTCACCATTCATTCCCCAAACATTTTATGATGATATTCGACATTTTCCACAGCTATTTGAGTCTGATCATTCCATTACACAAAAGTACCCAGTATTCATACCTACAACTTTATATGTGCTATGGTGGATCAGAAAGATTCTATTTTTACCAACTTTGAGCGTCTGGGAAAAGATAAAGAAACTCTTATATCTGATTTATCTTCGATGTGTATATATTATTACTGATAGACTTATCTATGAACATGAATGGTAATGTCAGTCACAAGCCCAGCGTTTCGGTAGTAATGCCGGTATTAAATGCAGAAAACTATATAGCGGAATCAATTAAAAGTATCCTGGATCAGACGTTCTCTGATTTTGAATTCATTATCATTGACGACGGATCATCAGATAATAGTTGGAGAATTATTAAAGAATACTCCAAGAAAGACAAAAGAATAATCCTTCTAAGAAACAGCACTAATTTGAGAATATGCGAAACACTTAACCGTGGTCTTAAGCTAGCAAAGGGTAAATATATTGCCAGAATGGACGCGGATGACTGGTGTTATCCAGATAGATTGGAAAAGCAATATAAATTTATGGAGGGCCATCCTGAAGTAATAATCTGTGGAGGGGCAATGGAAGTCTGCGACAGTCAGATGCAAACGCTTGGGGTTAGAAATTACAATTTAACCGACGAGAACATACGCAAATACATTTTTTGGTATAGTCCGTTTTGTCATGCCTCCACAATATATCAGACTAAGTTGGCCAAGATTGTTCAATACAACAAACATTTATATGACTCTGAAGATTACGATTTTTATTTTAGAATGGGTGAATACGGTAAATTCGCAAATCTTTCAGACATTGTATATAGAATGAGAGTAAATATAAATGGAGTAAGTTTATTACGTTCGCGCAGGCAAGAAAGGATAGTTCTATATATTAGGCTAAAAGCAATCTTTGAATATGGCTATCGTATGCAAAGATTTGATAAGTTATATCTCTTTCTTCAATTAATGAGCTATTTTCTCGTGCCAGCACCAATAAAGTTCTTTATTTATAATTTGGCAAGAAACCGTTGGCGCAAGGATTTAAATAAGTCTGCAGTAAACATTTTACCTCAAATTCCTTTTTGGGGCCCGATTTCCTATTTTAAGGCGTTTGTTTTTAACAGGATGAAGAAAAAATGAAACCAATAACAATTTCACTTAAACCATATTACGGTCATGTTTACAAAAATGATGGAATTTTTAATTTCCCAGAAAAATCAAACCCCTTTTTTTGTTCGCAACATTATTTCAATACGAACGGAATACAAATAGCTACAATCGATAAATGTAATGCGGATAACTCAGACGTATTGGTATGCTGTGATGTGCCATATCCATGGGAAATTACAATTTGGTTAAAGATTTTAATAGCCAAGAGAAAAATTCTCATTAATTTTGAATCACCCATTGTTAATCCCTTCAGTCAAATGGCTATATTTAGAAATCTTTTTGACATTGTTTTTTCATGGCAAACAGAGAATAAATTACCTTATCAGTTCGAAGCTTTGCATTCTAAAATTGTACCGTTTAAAAAAAAGAAGCTCTTGGTGGCTGTATCAGCAAACAAAAAACCTGTATGGATGTTTGAAAAATTAAGCCACTATCCGTCTTTATATGAAATAAAGTTGAAAATGTACAGGGATATAGCAAAAACTTGGAGTAATAAATTTCATTTATATGGAAAAGGATGGAAAGACAGCAGATTAGCGTGTGTGTACAAGAATACCGTTAGGGATAAATGTAAACTGCTTGCTAAATTTAAATTTAGCTTGGTGATGGAAAACGCATCTGCGAATGGGTATATCACGGAGAAACTCTTTGACTGTTTTGTAGCCGGCTGTGTTCCGCTATATTTTGGAGCTCCAGATGTATCTGATTATATTCCCAAAGGCTGCTATATTGACCTGCGCAAATTTTCTTCGACTGAGCAATTGATGGAGTTTATTGACAAAATGACCGAGAAAAAGCATGATGAATACATAGCAAAAATTCAAAAATTTATTAATTCACCAGAGACGCTTGCAGAATGGTCATCACAATCCTTTTTAAATAAAATTGTTATTTCGACAAAACAACTAATATATGAAAAACATTAGTCATAAAGTATATTGGTTAATTATTCAGATTTCCCGTCTAAATCCAGTATTTAGGTTTGTAGTAGATATTTTAGCTATATGTTTTTACAAAGTCATGAGGAAAAATAGGAGTTTTTTATTTCAAGGTCAGAAATATTATTACTTTTATCACTTGTATAACCGTACCATTGCCAGTGAGAGAATAATCGAAATTCCTATAGCTCACAAAATGCTGAAGAAATATAAAGGTAAAAATATTTTAGAAGTTGGAAATGTCCTGGGGCATTACTGCAATCAACCGCATGATGTATTAGATAAGTACGAAAAGGGAAAAGGAGTCATAAATAAAGACGTTATTAATTTTGAAACAAATATGAAATATGACCTAATTATTAGTGTGTCAACCATGGAACATGTGGGGTATTCGTACGGCGAGAATCTTGATCTTTCAAAAATCCCAAAAGGAATCAAAAATCTAAAAAGATTATTAAAACCAGGAGGAAAATTCTTTGTTACCTTACCAATTGGTTACAACCCCTCATTGTTAAGGTTAATCCTGGAGAGGAAAACGGGGTTTACTAAGACATATTACATGAAACGAACATCCTACCTTAATGATTGGAAACAAGTATCGTTTATTGAAATTAAAAATTGTCCTAAGTATGACACCGGATTTGCCAATTCAAACGCACTATTTATTGGTGAATACATAAAATGAGTATTAAGGTAGTCTCTCTTTCCGAAACCTCTGCACACGGTATATTTAACCTATCAAAGCCGAACACTGTTATGACAAAACTGTATAGTCGAAGTGATCTTGCCGCTCTAGGCAGTTATGAAGCTCAAGTGCCGATTGGCAACAAAATAATAAATCTGTTCAGACTCTTCTGGTTTTATATATTTCATTTAAAAGCTGTTTCCACATTTTTTCATGCCACGAGCTATCACCCGCAAAATCTTCTTACTACTGAGCCGGTAAGGACAAACCTCCTAAAGTCTGGACTTGCAGCGTATTTTCAGCCTAAATCAATTTTGGAAATCGGAACATATTTGGGTTGGGGTGCAGCAGCTTTTAAGGCAGCATGTCATAAAAGTCGTGTTTATACTATCAATCCACGAATAGACACAAGTTTAATGGCAAACAATCCAATCCGCCAAGAACTTATTGGTAAATTTTTTCGAGACAAAAAGATGGCGGTGAATCAACTTTGGGGAGATAGTGCGATATATGACTATTCGGATCTTCCAATATTTGATGTTGTTTGTATTGACGGTGATCATAAATATCAGCACGTACTAAAAGATTTGGTGGTTGCCTCTAATCTCGCTACTAAAGCAATAATTGTCGACGATTACATCCCTACCCCAAAAGTTTGTCCAAAAAGGTTTATTTATGGCTATTGGACGCATGAAGTTACATCAGCTGTAAATGATTTTTTATTAAACAATTCTGAGCTTTTTAAGAATGTTTATTGGATAGTTGATTCAAAAATATGTCTTTTAATAAAAAAATAATTTTGAATTACAGAGGCCATATTGCTGTATTAATTTTAGTCGTTGTTGCAGTATTTACTCACTGGCAATGGTTTATATATGCCTACCAATTTGGATGGGGAGATGGTCTATTTTTTGCACGTTCTAATTTTTCTTGGGAATCATATCTAACCGTACCATTAGTTTGGGATTCTTACAGATCTAACGGACTGGGAGGATACAATATTGTGTTATCGCTTTACCCAGCATACTTTTTAATTGCTGTCTTGGCTAAATTGGGTATTATCTTACCAATTGTTGAAAAATTAGTTGTTTTGTGGATCGCGGCAATCGCACCAACAATAACTTCATATTTACTTGTCAAAAAAATCACCAAATCTGTGTGGGGTGCGGCCTGCGGCTCTATCGTCTATGGATATAACGTTTATATTTTATTAACACAAGCTGGTGGCCAATTAACTATCGGGATAGCCTACGCTTTGGTTCCTCTTGGGTTGTATTTATTTATAAAAAGTTTAACTGAACGGCGAGTAAATCTGGTGATATTTACAGCGTTGACGTGGTTTATAATTTCCACATATGAATTTCGTATTTATTATATTAATTTAATTATAAATGGAGCTCTTTTTTTGTATTTATGTCTGAAAGATTTGACAGATGGCCGTTTTAGACGGTTTTTCGATTCTGTGATTATTTTTGGATCAGAATTGTTTGTCTGGTTTCTTTTCAGTCAATTTTGGATTTTACCTTTAATAAATAGTGGTGCAATTACACGTAACGAAGCTATAAATAGGGGACTATTCGGTAACCAATATATGAACTTTAAGCAATCGCTTTTATTTTTTCAACCGTTTTGGACAGGGGGGAATGGACAGGCGCTCGGTGTAGTTCAGAAAATTCCTGAATATTTTATTTTTATCCCAGTACTAGCTATACTGGGAGCAATTGCTAATTTTCGTCGCCCCCTCTTTAAGTTTTTCATTTTGGTAGCAGTGCTTGGAATAATCTTAACCAAGCAAACAGCTCCACCATTTCCAGATCTATATTTATGGCTATACAATCATTTTCCCGGATTCAATGCCTATCGTGAATCCAGCAAGTTTTATTTGTTGTTGGCATTAGGATATTCAGTATTAATAGGCGGATTTATATCTTCCATTCGTCGTCTAGCAACAAAAATAATGTTATTTATCTTTGTGGCTATTTTATTTCTTTTCAATACCCTTTCGATAATAGATGGACGAATGGGGCTAATGTTTTTTCCTAAACCAATCCCAGAACCGTACGAAAAATTTGAAAAAGTAGTACATACAGACTATATACCATACCGCACCCTTTGGGTGCCTGCAATTTCTATGTGGTCTTACCAAAGCCTTTTCCATCCAAGGGTGGGATTGTACCAATTATATTTTGGAAATCAAAGTTTGGTTGAATTGACCAAAGATATTTCATTCCCAAACCTTAAGCGAGACATATCAATAAATGATAATATCTTTAAGCTATTTTTGTTATCAAACGCACAACAAATTTTTTCTGAGTTTGGGATTAGATATGTTGTAGTTCCGTTCGAAGAAGCAAAAGAAATCTTTGAAACGTATGGATTGACAAGGCTCGAAATTGTTAATTTTTTAGATTCTGTCCAATATCTTGAAAAGAAACCGATAGTTTCAGGTTTGGATATTTATGAAAATAAAGACTATCTTCCAATTGTTTCTGTCAAAAATTATCAGATGGTGGACTCAACAAATATCAAAATTTTTCCTCCCTATCCGAACGTGGTTAAATTTTCTCAGACCTACGATTCCAATTGGGCGCTAATGGATGGTGAAAAAATTATTTCCAAAGCAACACGTACAGATTTAGGTTTAATGCAATTTGAAATTCCAAAAGAAGTCAAAGACAAGCAGCTTGAAATATATTTCCTTCCCCAACGTTATGCCCAAATTGGTACAACAATATCAATTTCAGTTGCCATCGCAACAACGATTTATTTTTCAGTAGTATTTATAAAATCTCGTAGACATGATTAAGCCATTGGTTTCCATTATCATTGCCACATACAATGAAGAAAAGAATATAAAGACATTACTTGAGTCGTGTTCGGATCAAAATTACAAAGATTTAGAAATTTTAGTTGTTGATAGCACAAGAACCACGGACAAGACCTCTCATATTGCCAAAAATTTTGGAGTGAAAGTGTACAAATTTGGAGCCGAGAGAAGTGTTCAAAGAAATTATGGAGTGTCAAAAGCCAATGGGGAATACGTTTTGATTTTGGACGCAGATATGAAATTATCTGCTTCTGTTGTTTCGGAATGTATCAATTCTCATAGTGAGGCTGTCGTTATTCCAGAAAAATCATACGGGGAAAGCTATTGGGCCAAATGTAAGGCTTTAGAAAGAAATTCTTATATTGGAGATCCTCAAATAGAAGCACCAAGATTTTTTAGGAAAGATATCTTTATAAAAGCAGGTGGATATAATCCTCAAATGATATCCGGGGAGGATTGGGATTTACGCGAAAGGATAAAAAAAATTGGGAAGATAGGAAGAATTTATGAATATATCTATCATAATGAGGGAAAACTAAAACTTTTAGATGATTTAAAGAAAAAGATTTATTATGCACAAATGTCAGGAGTGTACATCGAAAACAATATTTCAGATATTAAACAAATTTTATTATTTTTTTTCAGGCCTGCATATTTTAAAAACTGGAAAATACTCCTTTCCGATCCAATCCATTTTGTGGGATTTATAGTCATGAAATTTTTAGAGTTTTTAGTAGGAGGAATTATTATTGTAGCAAAGCCAAACTTTTGGCGTAAAATGGTGAGATGAGAAATTTGATCTCCGAGAAGCCTTCCAGTAAACTTCATGGCCGGTTGGCTTACACAGTCGTCTTTGTTGAGACGGCAGATATCAAAGACAAAACAATTCTAGATATAGGTTGTGGTTATGGTTGGTTCGAACTGAATGCATTGTCCCGAGACACCCAAATGATAGTTGCAACTGAAATAACAAAAAATGATCTGGAAACTATTAAAAAAAATATCAAAAACCCTAGACTTAAGTTACAAGAAGCGGATGCCATAAATTTACCATTTGCCAATAACACTTTTGACACTGTAGTTTCCTGGGAAGTAATTGAACATATTCCCAAAAATACCGAAAAAATGATGTTCTCTGAAATTAAAAGAGTTTTGAAACCAAACGGAATGTTCTATTTGTCTACCCCATTTGCTTCATGGCAGTCAAAAGTATTTGATCCCGCCTGGTGGTTAATCAGTCACAGACATTATTCACAGGACCAATTAGTTGAGTTTGGACGCAAAGTAGGATTTAAATTGCAAAAAGTTAATATCAAGGGGCGATGGTGGGAAGTTTTAGGAATTTTGAATATGTATTTTTCTAAATGGATCCTGAGAAAACGACTGGTTCTCGAAAAAATATTTATCGAAAAAATTGATAAGGAATATCGTGATGAAGATGGTTTTGTAGATATTTTTGCTAAGTTTAAAAAATCATGAAGAAATTTTTACAAAAGATGTATGTAGATGCCGAGAAATTAAACACCAAAAATGTGCAAGAAGCACTAAATTCAACTGGACCACACATAAATTTATTAGATGTAGGATGTTGGGACGGAGAGAACACAAAAATCTGGGTAAAATCAGCTAATGCAAAAAATGTTTTTGGTATAGAGCCAGTAAAAATAACGTCAAAAATTAATATAAATGTTTTTACTGTCAAGGCAGACGAAGACAAATGGCCTATTCCCAACGCTAGTATGGACTGTGTAGTTTCTAACCAAGTGGTGGAACACCTGTCGGATCTTGACCATTTTTTTTCTGAAGCCAGGAGAGTATTGAAAGTTGGGGGAACTGTTGTTACCAGTACTAATAATCTTTCAAGCTTGCACAACATTTTTGCCTTGATCATGGGTTGGGCGCCCTTTGATTTGACCAATTCATCTTACAAACGCTGGGGCGTTGGAAATCCTTTGGCAACCCACCGAGGAGAGAGCGATCCTAGAGGTAAAACCTGGACTCACAAAACCATTTATACAGCCAAATGGTTGTTTGAGTGGCAAGAAGCGTACAATTTGTCCCAGCACGTTTTATATGGAGCTGGACTTTATCCACTTCCATCAATCTTAGGTAGGATCTTTCCCAAATATTCAGCTTTTATCACCACAGTATGCAAAAAAGTGAAGTAATAATTTTGTCTTGGCACCCAACACAGTCTGATGTTTATTATGCTGGGGGTTTTAGAAGATTATATGAGATTCTGCTTCGTGTTTCCCCCGATGTCAATGTGACTTGCCTGGATACCAATCCATCATTTTTAAAATCAATTAATAAATATAATATTAACTTAATCGAGTATAAGATTCCTAAACTAATTTCTAAATTAACAAACATAAATTTTTTAGTTGGAAAGGCCGTGGAAAGAATTTATGTGACTTTTTACCTGGCGAAATATTTAGTCTTTTTCAAAACAAAGAAAATAGTTTATGTTCCGTTTAGTGAATTACCGCATTTGTCTATAGCGGCAGTAATTGGAAAATTGTTTAGACGACACAAGTTGGTATTTTGCAATCTCAACCCTAATACTTATTTTTTGGACCGCATAATTAATGTAATGGCCCACAAGTTTTCGGATGTAAATATTACTATTTCCAATAGTTTGCAATCTCAACTATTAAAGTCCGGAATAATTTGTAATATTGTCAATCCTGTTGGTATAGACACTAGATCATATAAACTATCAGGAGAAAAATCAAAAACTAAAACAGGAATCTTTGTCGGACGTCATGTCCAAGAAAAAGGCATTTATACGGCGCTCGAAGTTTGCGCAGAGATAAACAAAACTCAACATTTTACTTTAAATTGCGTCGGAGATATTCCGGCTGATCAAAGACAAAAAATAGAAGATCTAATCCAAAAGCTAAATATTAGCAATAAAGCCAACTTATTGGGGATTGTTGACGAAAAGACTAAGATCAAACTTTTATCTGAAGCTTCGGTCTGTCTGTTTCCATCAACTCAAGAGGGTTGGGGAATCGTTCCCCAAGAGGCTATACTGTGTGGTACGCCTGTGGTAGCAGATGATTTAGATGTATATAAAGAAAATATATCCGAGTGCCCAGCTGTAAAATTGGTACAAATCGGGAATGTTTCAGAGTTTACAAAACAAGTTCAATATTGGCTTGGTGTTTCTCAGCAAGATTTGGCTAAAAAACTCAAGGATTCTGTAACAATTGTGAAAAAGTTTGATTGGGCTATAATAGCCAGGAAAGAGTGGGAACTAATATGCAAAGTCTAGATAAAATAATTAAACTCGATTTGAAGTCCAAACTTAAAGTCAAAAAAGGTGAAACTCCCAATTTTTTGTCAAAGTTTGACAAAAATACTAAATATCAGGCTGATATTTGGTCAGACAAAACATATAAAGTAGATCCAAAAACTCATGTCTTTACTACCATCCAAGAACATTTTGGTAATAGATTAATTAAAAGTCTGAAAATAAAAAAGGACTCAGTAGTCGTTGATATAGGCTGTTTCATTGGTGAGAAACTCTGGCAAATAAATCCTAAAAATAAATATTTAGGAATTGGCGTTGATATCGCAATCCCATCATTAAAAGCTGCCCAAGATATTGATATTTATGGTCATAAATATATTGCAGCTGATTTAGAAAATTTGCCATTTAAAGATAAAAGTGTGGACACAGTAATGATATTTGACGTGATCGAACATTTGACACACGCTGACCGAGGATTCTCTGAAGTTTCAAGAGTTCTCAAACCTGGTGGGCAATTTTTATTGCATATTCCAATTAAGGATAACACTTGGTCCTTTTTTGGATGGAAACAAAGATTATTCCCACAAGAAGCAAAAAAAGAATATTTAGACGTTGGACACGCGCCCGACAGAATGTTGACATCCATGCAAATAAAGGATTTCTTGAAGAAAAATGATTTAAAGCTTGAAAAAGAAATATATTACAATTCATTTCTTGTTCACTTTTTCGACCGTGAGATGAATAAGATGGTGGCTAATTTTATTGTAAAATTATTGGGTGGAGGTAAAAGCAAAGTAAAAAATACACGGTCTGTGCATACAGGCAGTGTCGGTAAAGTCAGAAATTTCTATGGCCGAATAATTGTACCAATCCTTGAATTTTTGTCCTGGCCAGATTGGTTGCTGTCTATGCTGAGAATTGGAAATACTTACTTTGTTTTGGTCAAAAAGAAATAAACTATGAAAATCTCCAAAAGAATACTAGATTTCAATAACCAGGCTTACTCCGTAAGCCTTAAATCTACTACCTTGGGTGACAAGAGAGTAAATAAAATATTAGAGTTCGTTGGAAGCGGACACAGAGTTTTAGATGTTGGTTGTTTCGATGGTTCTATCGCCAAAAAGCTCGAACAGAAAGGCAATACTGTAGTGGGAATAGATATTGCAGCCAATGCCGTAAAATTAGCTCGAAAGAAAAAAATTAATGCTCACGTTTGGAATTTAGAAGAGGGGGATTTACAAAAAAAATTCGGTAAATTCGATGTAGTAGTGGCCGGAGAAATAATCGAACACATCTTTGATACGGATAATTTTATAAGAAGGATAGGAAAGGTTCTTAAACCTGGAGGGAAATTGGTAATGTCTACTCCAAATTTGGCATGTTTAGGAAGTCGTATTGGTCTGATATTTGGGAAAACACCGTGGATGATTGAAAATGGACTCGAGGGACAAAGATCAGGCCATATTAGATACTTCACCATACAAACGTTGACAGAATTGTTAACTAAAAATGGATTTTTAATGGAAAGGATTTCTTCAGACTCGTTTGGTTTTGGACAGAGCCTCATTGTTCCTTTTCTAAATGAAATATTTCCGCAACTTGGAAGAGTTTTGATAGTGTGTTGTCATAAAGTATGAAAACTCTTTTTTATTCCCCAGTTGATTTAAGATCGGGACTTGGATGTGAGCGGTGGCATTGTGATGTTACAAATTCCCTAAAAGACCAATTTGGTTATGAAATAGAAATAGTGACAGGCAATATAGGCCTGGTTCGTTGGGACGATAATTATTTGAAAACCCAGCTCAAAGATATAAAACATACCCGTCTAAAATATTTGGTACTGTTTTCTTCACTAATTCCAACTTTCAAAATTCTGAAAATTTTATACCAAAAGTTTATTTGGGCAAATGCCGTGCACTTTATTCACGGGTTCATTGGACAGGATATATTGATGGCAGTCTTAAAGTTATTGACCGGAAAAAAGATAGTAGTTGGTCACCATGCGCCAATACTACACACATCTAAAATACACAATCTCTATATGAATCTAGTATCCAAACAAATTTTGAAGTTGTTTGACTGTCATATGGTTCTAAACAAAAAAGATAAAGTTCTTTTGGAGAGTTGGGGAGTTAAGAATGTGTATTTTATTCCCAGTGGAGTGAGAGCGGAGAAGTTTTTGAAACTAAAAAGAAAAACTCATAAGACATTAAATTTCCTTTCAGTTGGACGCTATGATACTCTCCAAAAGGGTTTCGATTTGGCTTTGAAGGCCATAGAAAAATTTAATAGTAAATATCCTGACAACAAGGCAATATTTAGGTTTGCTGGTAGTGGAAGTACGATCGTTGACGACTATGCAGCAAACAACAAAAATATTTTAAACATGAGTTTTGTCAAATACGAAGAAATGCCTAAAATGTATAAGTTATCAGATGTGTTTTTGCTTTCTTCGCGAGAAGAGCCATTTGGATTGATCTTAATCGAGGCTTGGTCCTCAGGTATGCCAGTCCTTGCTACAAAGACAGAAGGTCCATTAGATATGTTGAAACCCAATGAAAATGGATGGTTTACTTTAGAAACGTCTGTACAAGGAATATTTAATGGAATAGAAAAAATATATTTAAGTTGGAAAAAGAATAAATTACAGTTTGTAAAAATGGAGAAATTCTGCCGGGAAACTGGTAAAATCTATAGCATCGATGTTACTGCTGCTCGAATGCATGGTAATCTTTTCAACATATGACGACAAAATTCAAGCCGGGAGAAAGAAAAATATATGAAAATGTCTTTGATGGGCTGAGTTTTTATCAAACCACAGGTGAGGTCTATCACACCAATCGCTCAAAATCCAAATTTCACAACTTTTTTCTACAAGCCACTGAAAATATCAAGAATCCTGTTGTTCTTGATGTGGGATGTTTTGTGGGAACTGAGTTATTTATGCTACCAAAAGTGTCAGGGGGGTCGTATTTTGGCATCGACGTTTCTTTTGACGCCATTGCTTACGCAAACAAAATGGCCGAGAAAAGAGGAGAAAATCAGATTAAATTCCAGGCCGTTGACGCTAACAAACCTCTGCCATTTGAAGTAAACAAATTTGATGTAGTTTACGCATTAGAATTGGTGGAACACCTTCATGATCCTGGAAAATTTTTTGATCAAGTATTCAGAGTATTGAAACCTGGTGGTAGGCTGATAATATCTACTCCCAACGGAACCTCGCTTCCCAACTTGTTATCCAAATGGTCACCGTCAACCCTGGAACGGGAACAAGATTTCACTCGGCACGGTAAATCTTTTAAGGTCGACTCTAATACTTGGGACAATGATGCCCACATTTCTTTATTTGGGTTTTTCAAGTGGAAAAGATTGTTTCAGAACCACGGCTTTGAGATAGATGGAGTTGAAGGTTCTTCGATTTTTGGTGGTTCCAGGTTTGTAAGCAACAGGCCTTTTTTGCTTGGGCTAGCAATTCTTTTGGATTCTCTTATTGATCTAATTCCCATTAAGCCTCATTTGCAAATGTGTTTGATAGCTAGTCTAAAAAAGAATGTGGCATAAAGTTGTAAATTCTAGGTTTGGAGGATTGTTGGTTGCTCTATTTATATCAGTTCTCGTCTACAATAAATGGTTTTTTTCAACTAGCATTTTTGGTTGGGGGGATTGGGGTTATCTTTTCTCAGAAACTGTTAAAGAATGGGCCACTTTACCAAGCGCTTGGATTGAAGCCGGGTTGGGATATATCGATATTGGGCTTTCGATGTATGTACCCGTGAGACTGTTTTACGGCTTATTGGCACATTTGATGGATTTT
>Ga0209211_10000399_pt1 | contig 91115 bp, 98 predicted proteins | sample RifGroA2_FD_183992 | JGI IMG/M metagenome (GOLD analysis project Ga0209211, IMG submission 183992) | Groundwater microbial communities from Rifle, Colorado, USA - Groundwater A2 (SPAdes) (version 2) | ecosystem: Environmental > Aquatic > Deep subsurface > Groundwater | place: Rifle, Colorado... | reverse complement strand
CCCTGATTTTTCCACTCAGATAACAGCACCCTTTCAGGTTTAGTTAATTTAGTATGTTTACTCAAAATACTCACCTCCTAACTAGTCCAGGAAGTGAAATTTTACTCTTAATTATTTATCCAGGGGGGTTGCAATCGTTTTTAGAACTCGTGTAGCCATATATGTTATGTATAGTATAGTATACTAACTAAGACTCGTAAAAATGGTATAGAGTTATTAGAGAGTCGTTAAGTCTTTTTACAGAAGAACTAAGGCAAAAATAAGAATAGACATCAAGGCTAAAGTCATACACCATTCACAAAATTTTTTGAGAACAAATGCCTGGATAAAAATGAGATAGGTTGAAAAGACGGCTGCACCTGCTGTTAAAAGTAGTACAAATAAATTCAAGTAAGGAATTGTCTTATGAGTAGCATCGCGTACAGATGGTAAAAGTAGCATCGTTGAGAAGTACAGCAAGGTAAAAGTAAAGTAGAGTATTCCGAAAACCTCGTTATGTATACCAAAAACTTTCCGATAAAGCAGAAGAGCCTTTCTCCCCGAGCCTTCTTGAAATAAATATACGCACTAACCAAAAGACCTACTAGAGCAAATAAAGCTAAGACAAGATTATGCCACATAATTAACGTGATTTCGTAAGTTCAGCTGTTGTGATAAATGCGATTCCCCAGATTATTGCAACAAGACCCCAAACAATACCCAGGCTTGATTCAGCCTTTGGCAATATTATAGAAGCAAGTCCGAGTAAAATCGGAAGCGATCCAGCAACCCGCGCAGCTATCCGCCATCCGCTAGGTCTAAAACTTGCTAATAAACCAACCAAAATAATGATGAGACTCAAAGCAGCTAGGTTTCTGTAATGACCAGGGGTACTATGCCCTTGATCGTGATCGTTTCCCGCAACTACGTTTTTGGTGGGTGGTCTATGGTCAAAAAATCCTGCTGTTCCCCCTCCGGCTATCTGTAAGTTGATGTTTGTGAAAGCTAGTATAAGAAGCGGGATTGCTGCGATAATAACCAGTCCAGCCAGTGCCCGGTTTATTCGTGCAGTGCTAAACCAATTAAAAAGACCCCGTCCTTTAGGATGAAGGACCGTTGCTAAGATGGTTAATCCTCCGAAGATAATAAAAAGTGGTTGGGGAACAAAATTTCCTGTAATAGCAGCGGTCAATATCATGGCAATCCAGGCTATCAGAGCTACCAACTGACCAGCGAAATTCTCGAAAGGTTTACGGAGTTGGGTTAACAGCCCCACAGCGGCCATCCCTACAATGAGAGCAAATATAAGTTCGTGAAGAAGGTCATGGGTTTCTCCGGTATAGACAAAACCGAAATGCCCCATATCAGACACCCGGTTGCCGGGTATAAACATCATTACATTGATAAATCCAAGAAATCCTAAATACGCCAATATAGTGAGCGGGAACGCAATATGTCTACCAAACGAGTTTTGCAATTTAAATATATCTTTGATCATCTTTAGGTTAAGACTTCCTCTTCGAGAGGTTTAATGTGATCTTTTTGTGTAATCGCACGAATTCCTCGAGTTCTTTATCAGTTAATCCTTCAAATATCATTCCCATTTCGGCTATACACTCCTCTTTCTTGGCGGCAATCTGTTTTTTCCCTTTTAGAGAAAGTTGTAACTGTACTAAGCGTCGGTCTTTCGGGTCTTCCTTACGTAATACGAAGCCTGCTTGTACAAGGGGTTCTACAAGCTGGGTTGTAGCACTTGAAGACATACTTAGTGCCTCTGATACATCTTTTACCCTTGGATTTTCTAAGTGATCAATAACTTTCAAGACAAACCACTGAGAGTGGGTAATGTGGTTCTGATGCCCAGATGCATGAAGAGCGTGAAACCTAATGATGTTTCGAATGGAGTGAAAGCTATGTAGAAGTTCTTCAATAAGATGTTTTCTGTTTGACATACGAATTTATTTTAGATACTTAATATATAAGTAACTTATCAAAATAATAGTTCACTGTCAAGAGTACATCTAACCGAGAGGCTTTAATACCCACAAAAAGCTTTTGGATTTAAACTGCATTTGTTAATTGATGCTGGCTCTGGTTGACTATGTTGGAACTTTTTATAGCTTGTTACAGATTCAAAAAGTGCTTACAAAATTGTTGTAGTGGCGGTAAGAAAAACTATTAAATGAGACTAAGTAATGTTTGGCGTGGAGGTCTGCCTACCCTACAGGCACTGGTCAGTTCTTTCAAGTTCATGCCGTTTACTTTATTTGCCAGATTCTGTTGAGCTGTCTCCCATCTCCTCATATAACCATATAACTGACCACTTTCCTTCATATATGTATCTAACTCTTTGCTAAGTAGTCCAAAAAGGATATCTCTTGCTAACTGTTCACGAAGATCCATATATGGTTTCCCGCTACTGAGACCATTCAAGATTTCTAATTGAAAAGGTAACACAAGTCTAGATCGAGTAGTCTTAAATTTAACAAAATTACTTTGCACTCTCTTTTTTAATGCTTTTACTATACCATTATGTAAATCACCCATGAGTACTGTATAGTTTCCACTTCCTTCATTAACCATTTCATTAATAAGCGCTACTGACTCATGTACTACATCTTCATCTCTTATATCTCGAGCTTGATGGTCTAAATTCCAGCTTTCAAAAAACAACTTGATCGCTGAATCAAAATCTCGATCAAACCAACAATTTACAGCACTTCTGAAGAAAAGACTAGAGTTGGATTTTAAGGTGTTGATTACATCCAATTGAACTGGCTGATGTGCCTCTACATATAAATCTAAACCCCCTGATTGTCTCATGAAATCGAATTCACCCATCAAAAAAAAGTTTGACAGTGCTTGCTCTGGAATAAATCTTTCATTTAATAAGAACCGAAGTTGACCATTCGAATCATAAGCTCTAAGTTGCTGTAATCTTTTAGCTGCTTCATGGTGTGGAATATCAGACCCTGAAAGCCGAGTCATTAACTCTCGAATATAAAATAGTTGGAAACCAGATGCAGTATCCGCTCTAAATCGATCTCTTCCTTCTATCGAACGAGAAGAGCCTCCAGCTTCCCAATATCCTATTTGTCTTCCATTAAATAGTTGTTCTGACCATTGAGACCTTAGACGTTGTGGTAACTGAACATTTAGTCCTCCATGAGCAACTCCGATAAAATTAACGACTATTTTAGATTCAGATTCTTGACCCATAGTAGAGGATTATATCACACCTTGGAGAATATCTACATTTTCATGAAAGATGAAGAAACCGATTGTTAGAAATTGACTTGAGCTTGACAGAAGCTAAAAGTACTAACAAAGTACACTGGGATACTCTAAAAAGCTGCGGACTTACGTCCTCCTTCCGCCGAGAACGTTTAGCCTTTTCACTTTATTTGAACAGACAAACAATCAGAGTCTTTTCAATAATTCTAAGTTCCTAGATATTAGTGCTTCTTTTTGAAACTCCCCCTTATCTTTAGAAAACTTTGAAGATCTTTCTGCTTTATTATGATGATCTTTTAATCTCTGTTGCAGGTTATTAGTTTGACCAATATAAAGTGAGTTATTAGAAAACCTAAGTATATAAACGAAGTAAGGTATTTACATAATTATATCCTTCGACTCGTCGCTATGCTTCTCGCTCAGGACGATTCGACTTTTCTATATACGAATTTAGTAGGTTAAAATAAGTAGGCTATAGCCGTGAGCGAGGTCAATTTATTGACCGAGTCGAATCGGCTGACCATCTGGGACTACGTTAGGACTTGTTTCCAACCAAATTATACACCAGTATTTATTTAGTAAACCTTTTTAGAGTTTAAGAGGACAATAGTGTTTTTGTATATGGGAGTAGCTCAAAATGATAAAGTGATTATACAAGACCCATTTTATTGGCAAGAATAATCGCTAATAGTTGAGACAAGAACGGGTTGCTAAGAATTTTCTCGTTCACCCATGATGCCTTTTCTTTTATTTGTGAAAGAAGATTTGTTATTTTATCAGGGTTCTTATCACTTTCCATTTCGCTTTTAAGCTCCCTAACTAATTCAATAACTTCTTCTTTGTTTTCTCCTCCTTCATTCTCAATTTCAGTTATTATATCTCCAAATGCGATATTTATATTTTCGCCTATTACAATTGGACTTTGATTACCTGTAGTTGATGCAGTGATTTTATGACCCATGACGTACTCTATTATAGCTGAAGGTGGGGTATTTTTTCTTCCCTCAATATCCTTTCTTCCTTCGCCTTTAATCTTCACACTTATTATTTTTGTATTATCAGAGGGCGAATATTGAATCTGCACCTTGTCTTCTTCCTCTAATGCTTTAAAATTCCTGTATAAAGCATGCGGTTCTATTGGAATCATAATCTCTAGGTCTTCAAGAAGGATATTGGTAATAGAATCCTCTTCCCAATGATTGTAGAGAATCTCTAATATTTTCCGTTGGATTTTATCATTTGTAATCTCTCCGTCAAAAATTATGTTTTGGATAGTTTTATAGAATCCATCCTGAATCTTTATATAATAAATTTGGTCATCTTCAGAAAATCCTGTTTCCCTTTTAGAATCGAAGAAATATGCAATACACCACAAACCCTTTGTGTAGATCCTTGTTAGTTGTTCTATATCTAACTCTAAGTGTGGTAATAAACTCGCGTATAACAACTCCGATTTTTCAGAAGTTAGAAAGCTCTTACTTTTATCATTACTTGTAAGGGTATTTAACAAAGATGCACCGAAGCTTATACAACCAATGGTTTCCTCCCCATGTTCATCTAAAACAGTAAACATAGCAAGACCATTTCCGAAAGGATCTTTGGTTTTAAAATCTTTTCTTTGTAAGATAAGTTTGTAGGTCTGATTATTGGTTCTAAATTTCATTTTCGATCTGTTATGGATTATACCTTAAAAGTGTAAAATGTGGGATCAGAAATAGGGGTCATCGTCAATAGGCTCTGGGTATTCGTAATCCGTGTCTGAATAGGAGTTAGCAGGGTAGTTTTCCTTTTTTGCGAATGTTAAGGCACAGCTGTCCGATACGTCTGGGCTATCAATACCATGCCTTAGCAATTCTTCTTTGCTTATTATCTTTAACCGCCCATAACTATCAGTTTTATATTTAATCTGTGCCAGCTGGTACCAATCATCATCTTTTTCCAGCTTTCCACCTGCTATAATCCACTCCCTAGTTCGCCAATACATTTCGGCCCGGAGGTTAGCAAACCTAGACTTATCTGACGGTTCCTCTCCGGCATTCACTCCTACCACATTTCTTAGTTGTTCAGCTAACCTGTCATAAGCACCCTTGCCAACTCCAACCTTGTCTATGAAAATATCCGCATCACTAATACCTAAATCTTTTTTGAAATTAAGCACGTTTCCGGTAAGTGACATTGTATCTGAATCCCGATTTTTAAGAAGTTTCCTCGCCAGATTATTTGACCTCAAGACTATAACACTGTAGTTTCTTCCTCCGCTGGCCACATCCACACCTAACCTTTTAGCCCCGAATGGTTGGCCCTCTTCTACAAAAGCTCTCTCAATCTCAATATCAGTCAAAAGAGGTATCCAGCCGCTTTCATCCATAGAATCGGCATCCGGAAACTTAACCTCATAGAAAATATCAAAGAAGGCCTGTTCTCTCATCTCCTCGATAAACTCCGAAGTAAACCTGCCTTCCTCAACAGCCTGCCGCCAGTCAATTAAGATTTTATGGTAAAGATCTGATTGATAAGACTTCAAAAAGTGGTTTCTTCTAAAAGGGTTACCTATTTTAACTAAAAAGTTGTCTTTACTATCTCCCAACATTCTCATAATTTTGGCGTAAATGTCATCGTCAATTAAGGCTGCTTCATCCAAGAGGATCGAGGAGGAACCAAAACCCATTAATGCGTTGCCTAGTTCTTGTCTGTTTCTGGAATCAGCAGAAAAAACTCTGATCTCTCCTCCTCTTAAAAAGGTTAATCTATCCCTGGATCTTTCCCTTCTTAGTTTTTCAAGTGAGCCTTCTATGGCAAGCTGGGTTTGGATAAGTGGATCGTCAAGGCAATAGTTAATAGCATAATCCATAATAATTTGAGCTTTATCCTTTGATCCGGCAACTATGGCCCATTTCTCCTGTTTTGTGGAGGCTCTGACAACCACTCCGGCTGCCACTGTGGCACTTTTACCATATCTGGTTGGTGTCATTATATGGATTCGCTTTTTGCCGTCGGGTGATTGCCTGTTAAGAAGAATGTCAAGGATTTGAAGCTGTCCGGGGGTGAAGATGATAGCCTCACCATCCTCGCCTCTAAAAGTAAATATTTTTAATACTTTGTCTAAGGCTTTACTCATTTAGGGTAGAATCCTGCTGACTTTATCAAGGATTTTTTCCAGCTCTTCGCTTGCTCCTATCTGGATTTTATTATCAGCGTATTTACCCTTGATCTTATATGCCTTATCTAAGCCGGAATCTCTGGCTCTCCAATCATTATTTTCTAGCAGTTCCTTATGAACTCTAAGCAAATTTTCATCCGGTAGAAACTGCTCCATTAGTTGTTGCCACGCTTTAGTTTTGGTAACCCTATCAGGGTGTTTACATACACTGTCACTATATCCGGACTCTTTTAGTATTTGCCCCATTGTTTTAACAGGCTTTCCATTTCGGATATTTTCGGACAATTTAGACGCTGCTAACTTTATTTTAGTCGTCATTTATTCCTCCTTTTTTACAAAAAAAGCGACTCACTTCAAAGATCTTAATTTTAATCTCTAAAGCAAATCGCTTTTAAACTTACGCTATCTTAAACTGTATTCAGTATAACACACTGGTTTTGGTCAAGAATACAGGCAGGTGTTATTTAAACAACTCGTCAATTCCTACTTTTAAGGCTCTTGCTACCTTTTCTAACAATTCCAGAGAAGGAGTTCTTCTGCCTTGCTCCAAATGTCCCATATGAGTTCTGCTTATTCTAACTATCTCTGCAAGTTTTTCTTGAGAGTAATCTGCCGCCTTTCTAGCTCTTCTTATCTTTTTACCTAATTCTTTTGGGAATTTATAACTTTTATTTAGCATAAATCAATTATTGATAGCTGAAAGCAAGCAAACTACTAGCAGGTTGCTATCAACTAGGCATGATATAATGCTTGAATCTTTAATCTTTTTAAATTAAAGTATGTAGTAAGGATTTATGAATATATTTCATAACTTGTTTCAAGAAATAACTGTAACTATAACTTCAATTTTTATTGTTGTGACGAGTATCTTTACCGGCCAAAAGCCCGCACCTACGCCTATTCCTCCTCAAGCTGAAAAGATTACTGAATCATCTCCGTCTGCCAGTCCTGTAACAAAATCTCCATTAGGAGAAAAACAAGTTCCAAAAGAGACACAGGGTACATCAACATCCCTAAACCCCTCATCTCAAAAAACTAATTCAGTCACACAGGAGAATAAGACAAAAGCATATGAGGTTGAACTTCAAAAAATAGACCAAGTGAAACAGCAACCAGCTCAAACTCAAAATCTGGTATCTTCTCCAACCCCCACACCTACAGCTTTAAATAACCAACCAATAACCAATCCTGCAAATAATGTTGCAACAAATCAAAACATATACTCTGACTACAATTTTGGTTATACATATTCAGGTGAAGTTTCCCCATCATCTAAGATGAAAATTCTTCAATTTTCAGCAACATCCCGTGATTTACGACTAGCTAGAGCCATATTCAGGATATCAAATGAAGATGCTGAAAAATATGACTCAATGGATAGCAGCAAGTACTCACATACCACAGTAATGTGGTTTTGTAAAAGTTCCTGCCGAAGTTATACTTTAGAAAGAACGGATAAAAATACCTTTTTATATGTTGGCAGCAGAACAGGTGGTTTACAAATTGCACAAGGACATATTTATGTTGAGATACAAATACCAACGTTTGCAGAGGGATTCATTACGAATATATCACTACCTATGTCTGAATGGGAAATATGGGACAACTCAACAGGAAAATTAGTGAAGACTCAGTAGTTGAAGTAATAATACATCTATAGTATGCAGAATAAACGGCTTTTAATTATAGTCATAATCACTCTATTTACCTTTTTATTCTATTGGTACGAACTCAGACCGGCAAGAATAAGACATGATTGTTCGTGGGTTCAACACCCCGATGATCCAACTCGTTGGGAACCTGTGTACGAGCCTTATATCAGACAATTTTTCAACGATCGTACAAGTGGATATTATGAATTCTGTATAAAAGAGAAAGGTTTAACCCGTTAGGAAAAATCAAATGGAACGACTTTCAGTAAAAATCATCTTAGCTATAAGCACTTTCCTTATAGGCGTAGTTTTTTACACTGCTCTAAAAGAAATTTTCGGATCTGGTTGGATTTCAACATTTGCTAACGTAATACCTATCACCCTAATTATTTTATTGTTTTCGAAGAAATTAAAAAGTATACAAGTTTTAAGTGCATTACTTTTTCTTATTGCTTTACTCTTATTTTTAGTAGGAGGGAATACTAATCCACCTGCTGAACTTGCAAATTCTAAAAGTGCTGTTCAGGGATATGAAAAAGGATACACAATAGGTACGATATTAGCCGCAGTATTATTCTGGACGCCTATTTCTTTTGGAATTTCTTATATGGTATGGAAAAAGAAACTTAATAAAAAACAAGGTTACTTACCCTTACTTACTTCCGGCATTCTTTTAATTGTATCTTTAATTCTGTTGTTGGGTTAGGTTTTATCAAAATAACAACGTATAGATTGTTTAGAAAATAAAAAATATGAAAAAAATCTTTCAGGCATTTTTAGTAATAGCATATTTTTTAATCGGAGCAACAGCGGTGATTACTATTTACACATTATTCAAAGGATCAGTACCAACCGGTATGCGCTGGCTCTTTTGGATTATTTTCATCGGATTACTTTGGCTTATTGCTTGGATAGTAGCCCGGAAACAAGGTAAATCTTTTTCGGATATTTGGAAAGAGGATTCTGGAGAAAAATAGAAAGGTAATCAAATCGATGTACTGTTCAACCTGTGGGAAGGAAATATCCAAAGAAAGTAAGTTTTGTAGACATTGTGGGCATAAATTAATAACAGAAAGTAGTGATATAGTTAAACCTTCAGCTATTTCTAAAGATACCTCATCTGGTGTTAAACAGATCCTTTCAATTAAAAAATTTTTCCTCTTTAACTTATTGACTTTTGGTATATACACAGCATATTGGGGTTGGAAAAATTGGGAGATAGTAAAAAGAGTAAAAGGCTTGGATGTAAACCCAGGAGCTAGGGGTTTTTTTATTGTATTTACTTCTTTTAGTCTTTTTAAGGAGATACTTTCACTAGCAAAAAATTATGGTTATAAGGGGAATTATGTTCCCTGGCTCCTGGGTTTAGGTCTTTTAGCAATTAATTTAATATACAATTTGTTTAGTCGTGCTGTTGAAAAGGTGGAGGAAATTGATCTAACAGCCTTCTTGATTATAACAGCAATATTTATTGTTCTGATTACATTAGTTACCGCTCCAGTGATAAACGCCATGAATTACTTCTTGAAACATAATAAGGAGGAATCCTCTAAATTCGAAATTAAGCACAACTATGTGCTAATTGTACTTTTAGCAGTCATATTTATTTTTTACAGTATATTCGGTTTGATAGAAGGCTTTTATACCACCAGTTATACCGAGGCTACCAAGATTGAGTTTGTAAATTCCTGTGTTGATGCAGGAGGTACACGAAACTACTGTGAATGTTTTTACAAAGAGCTTCAAAGTAGATTAAGTTATCAAGAGTTGCTAACTTATGGACTAACTGGGCAAGACTTACCAGACAAACAAGTAATTATTCATGCTTGTTCTGGATCAAACTAATTTTTGTTGGTAAAACGCTTGTAATCGATGTATCTCATTTTCTGCAAGAAACCAAAAGCGGTATAATTGATAAAACAATATGAATATCCAGATTAGCACCAATGATATAACTGATTTTACCGGAGATGTCATTATTGTCCCCTCTGATTCTGATTTAACATACAAAAAAACAGGTATTCTTCCCAAGATATTGGAAACAGGCGGAAAAGACCTTCTAAAGGAGCTTACGGCCATAGGTTATGTGGAAGTTGGCTATGCAGTTATGGTTCAAGGGTATGAACTGAAAGCTAAGCACCTTATATTTATGCCAGTAGCAGACCACAACAACGAGGAGGCTAGAATAAACTATGTAGGCTTGCATCAATCCCTGCGGGCTGCTTTTGATCTTGCTAGCCTATACAAAGCAAAATCTGTGGCGATTGCCGGTATTCATATCCCTAGCAAAAGAAAAAACTTTTTTGTACATTTGTGGAATAAATATTTTGGGGATAATGGTGAAAACAAGACTTTAAGCGATAGCGAGACAGAAGACATTGTTATTTCTACTTCCAAAAACTTTGAGAAAAGTACTATTAAGGAACTTGTTATTTACAAGTATTCAAAATAGAAAAAAAATAATCTCTTTTATGACAGTTACTTTATCACTTATCCAACTCCGAATTGAGTTTCTCTTTTCACTAAGTTATAATTTTATTAAATCATGACAGTAAAACAAGATAATAAATTCCTTGGTTTTTTAAGTATTGAGGAATCTCAAGAAGATAATCTGTATATTGGATGTTTGTTAATTACTGATTTACATGGTGTTCCTCAAGAATTCCGTTGCACCCATCCTGTTAAGCCGACTTCTATGCAAAAACCTCTTTATGGAAAAAGTCTTGTACCACATATAGGAATAGAACTTTGTGGTGTACCATTATTATCGGCAGTAGAACACAAAATCTCTTGTTTATTTGTAAATTCCGATTATTTGACAGAATTGCGTCACCATACAGATATACCTCTCTTGTTTGTTAAAAGATCCGGAGAAACACTTGAAACAAAACAGGACGGTGAGCACAAGAAAGAGAAAAGAAAAATAGAGTCCAATACAGGAAAATTTCAGCCAATATCAACTTTGGCAAATGAACAGTATAAGGATGATTACGAGAAAATAATGGATATATTAGGCGATTCCTTAAACAATTTAGATATCATTGAACCGTTTAACAGAATCGAGAAAACAGTTGAGGTACTTACTACGCAAGACGATAGGTTCAAATAGCTAATTTTCCATAATGTTTGATAATTTAAGATTCAAAGTCAGTAAAAGCATAACACCATTTAAAAAACCTGAAATATTTATTCTAGATGAGCTTGAAACAGCTTTACCAAATACTGTATTAAATCAAATAAATGTCGAAGTATTTTCCTTACCGAAAATTACTGATAACTATTCCTTAAACACATCACAAATTATCCAAATGCTTTCTTTTTTGAATAGCCCTAAAGTAATAATCCCTTTTCCTAAAACCGAATTCCAAACTGCAACAGATATTTTATCTTTGTTTGAACCACTAGAGGCGACAAAAGTAGTCGGAAAATCATACAGAGACGAGGAGACTAAGGATAAGAAGGAGAGGCAGCAACAAACTTTATTTTCTGATCTACAATGCAAGCATGGGTTAAAAGAAGGAACGTGTTCAATTTGTAAAGAGCAAGTTCAGGAAAGACATCGGAGAGAATCACAGCCAAAAGAACAAGAAATTGACATTTTTGATTTAGTTTTCCCTATTCTTTTGCCCCCCCTTAAGCTAAATAACTTAACTGCACTTCTTCCGGGAAAAGAATTGAAAAACTATCAAATAAAAGGGGTCGAATTCTTATATAAAAACAGGGCGGCATTATTAGGCGACGAAATGGGTTTAGGGAAAACTATACAAACTATAATGGCTCTTAAGCTATTATTTCACAACGGAAAAGCCATAAGCTCAATAATCGTTTGTCCTAAAGCTGTTTTAGGAACTTGGCTAAAACATCTTGAAGAATGGGCTCCGGAAATCAGAGTATTGAAAGTTAGAGGTGAAAGTAGCCTACGGAGGTTAAAATGGACTTATCCATCACATGTGTACGTTACAACCTACGAAACTTTACGTATAGACATAGAAGATATAGATACGGACAAATTTGACGTTTGTATACTTGATGAAGCCCAAAAGGTCAAAAATCCATCGGCAGAGGTTACTAAGTGTGTCAGAAAAATTGAAGCTAAATATAGGTGGGGGTTATCGGGTACTCCTTTAGAAAACAGGGTTGAAGAACTAATAAGCATTTTTCAATATATAAAGCCTGGTCTTTTACGAAACGAGGATGCACCCTATACCAGTCTGATAAAAAAGAAAATAAAACCGTTCTTCTTGAGAAGAAGAAAATTGGACGTTGAAAAAGAATTGCCACAGAAGGTACATAATCCCGTGTGGATCAATTTAACTCCTGCACAACAGGAGGCTTATGATAAAGCGGAGCAGGAAGGTGTTGTAGCATTAAATGAACAAGGGGACACTGTTACTGTGCAACATATTTTAGCCCTGATAACTAAACTTAAACAGATTTGTAATTACGATGTATCCTCCGGCGAGAGTGCAAAGTTGGATTTCTTGAAGGAGAAACTGGAATCAGTCGAGGCGCAAGGAGATAAGGCGCTTATTTTTTCACAGTTTCCGGAGAAAACACTAAAGTTTATTGAGCCTCACTTAGCCCGATACAAACCTCTTTCTTATCATGGGGGTTTATCTGATAGACAAAGGGAAAGTATTGTAAGTAAATTTGAGAACGAGGAAGACAATAAAATTATGCTGTTATCCGTAAGAGCCGGCGGATTGGGGATAACGTTAATAAGAGCAAATTATGTCTATCATTTTGATCAGTGGTGGAATCCTGCAACATCAGCCCAGGCGGAAGATAGAGTACATAGAATTGGGCAGAAAAAAACGGTCTTTGTAGATACAATTCAGACTATAGGTACAATTGAACAAAGAATTCACAATTTATTAGAGACAAAAAGGGCTTTGTTTAAAGAAATCGTAGATGATTTGAGTGATACTGACCTCCGGGTTTTATCAAAAGAAGATCTGTTAGGACTTTTTAATCTTGAGGGAGATAAAAAAGACAAAGATAAAACAAGACAGAACAACTCTATGAACTTAAATAAACTAAGTCCCGAAGAATTTGAACATCTGGTTTTTAAACTATACGAAAGCATGGGATATATAGTTACCTTAACCTCCTATTCAAGAGATGAGGGTGTTGATTTATATACTAAGTTGATAACAGATAGTGGAGTCGAAAAACTTGCAATACAATGTAAACATTATCAAGGGAAGGTTGGTGTAGAACCAGTTAGAGAATTATTTGGTGTTATCAACCATAAGCAAGATATATCTCGTGGGGTGATAATAACAAGTGGAGAATTTACATCAGGGGCGCGTGATTTTGCTTCAGGTAAAAGAATAGAACTTTATGATAGAGCTTATTTACTAGGTTTGTTAAATAAATACAAAATAAGTTTCTAGGTTATGACAACCTTGTGCTATACTCCTGGTAACTTAATATTATGGAAAAAATTAAAACAATATTAAGATGGGTTCTTGGTATTTTAAGTGTGATAGGCGCATTGGTTTATATTTCCACCAGCATTCCTACTTTTATTGTCTGGCTTCTACTTGCAGGTTTATTGATCCCTCCTAGTGAAAGATTAATTATGGGTAGTTTTCCGATAAAACTGCCAACTATTGCTAAAGTTGTTGCAGGTATAGCTTTATTTTTAATAGCGGTAATAATTGCTCCTAAGAGCCAGACAGCAGAACAAGTACAAAAGGCAGAACCAAAGTCTCAAGAGCAAGTTAATGTTGTAGCTACTTCGTCCCCCACACCAACAACACAATCCGATCTTTATACAGTATCTTCTGTAATTGATGGAGATACGATTCAAGTTGTTATTGATAACAAAAAGGAAGCTATCCGCTTAATTGGTATTGATTCACCCGAAACAGTAGATCCAAGAAAGCCGGTTCAGTGTTTTGGTAAGGAGGCCTCGGCAAAAGCTAAGTCTCTACTTTCTGGTAAGTCCGTAAGGCTTGAGTCAGACCCAACACAGGGTGAGAGGGATAAATACCAAAGGCTCCTTAGGTATGTATTTTTAGAAGATGGGACAAATTTTAATAAGCTAATGATAAGCGAGGGATACGCACATGAATATACCTACAATATACCCTACAAATATCAGTCAGAGTTCAAGCAGGCACAAAAAGACGCTGAGGAAAATAAAAGAGGTTTATGGGCTGATAATGCATGCCCTACAACTACTCCACAACCATCACCGGCAAATACCGGTACATCCGGTGGCTCATCCGGCAGTAATAGTGGGTTTACTTGTGCAGGAAAAACAACCTGTGGTCAAATGTCATCCTGTGCCGAAGCTCAATTCTATCTTAATAGTTGTGGTGTATCACGCTTAGATGGAGACAAAGATGGTGTACCTTGCGAAAGTTTATGTAACTAATATGGGGAAACGAGAAAGTTGATCAGCAAGAATCACCATATCAAGAAAGAGTTAATAAACAAACATGAGTAATAATTATTTCCATGCAGCAAGAGGAGATTATAATATCGCCGAGCAAAGAATAAGATTAAACTTCAAGGCACTTGCGGGTGATCCCACCCGAGCACAACTTACGATGATGCATGAATGGGTGCATAGACTTTTTGCGGATACAGATTTTGGTCAGGCGATTCACATCTTTTATAAACTAATTCCTCATTTTACTAAACTAGCCGAGAATGAGGTACTTGATATGGCAAATTTCCTTTACGATAATCAACAATTTGTTCAAGAAGGGTTTGCAACATTTATTCAGTATGGGAGATTAATCAATCTGACCGATCGCAAAACTGCCGAAAGATGGAGATCAATGGCTGTCAGCAATGAATACCAAGCATACTTAAAAGAACTCATATTTGCTTTTGATTTTTCGTTAGAGGAGCGTGAGCTGTTTTCTGGCAAGATCAGTAACATTGCTATGGAAACAGGTATTAGAAGAATAGCGGTTACACAAGATATTTTTAGTAAAAGTGGCAAGCTAAAAACATTCCTATCAGATAAAAATAATAGTCCCAATCTTCGACTCTATAAACTGGTAGAAGCAATAAAAAAAGATGAATCATTACTCAATAAGGAAAATGGTGACATAGCGAAAGCGAGTGGTATCTCCTACAACTCTCCTTCAACTAAAGAGGAAATTGCTGCGTTTTTAAACTACCTAGTCAGTTTTACCGCTATTCCCAAAAAATACTCTGTATCTGATATAAACGATGCCTTACCAGTAAGTGAAGCAATAGCACAATCAATGAATAAACTAATTGTCGCTAATTTAAGCATGAATCTGGCGGATAGTGCGACAGTTGAGTTTGAACACGGAGATTTTCTTCATTATGCTAACAACATAGAGATAGTATTTATTACCTCCCATGATGACAAATGGGATCAATGGGACTTTGTTAAATCTAAAGCAAAAAGAAACCCAGAAGTAGGAATAACTGCCTTTTTGCTTACTGGAAATAAAATTATTACATACGCCACGAAGGAAGAAGCAACTGAACTGCTAAATAACCAGTTAAGTCATGTTACGTTTGCCACCCATTGGAGTTGGTACAACGCAACAACCAACAAAGTTCACTGGTCAGCATCTGTTAGGAAACCAGACGTAGTGATTTACGATACTACCGAAAACATGGGACTTATGCTCAAGGCCGTTACAAATTCAGATTCTTCTGTTAGGTTTACTCACATTCATGCTGCAATGATGGAAGGTCATCCATTACAATCTCTTTATGTTAAGATTGGCGAAGCAACACCAATACATATCGTAAATCATTTTGAAAATAAGAATATCGTTAATTTGATAAGTATCATTAGAGAGAGAAGTACAGTGATGGAAAAATATTATTTAATTGCAAACAAAAAGCATATTAACAATTTTCTTTCTTCATGGAACGGTTTATTTTGGGAAGTCGATTGGGTAGAAGGTATGTTTGATCCTGATGTTCCGCATTTTAGGGTTTCATAGAAAAAAGCCATTAAGTGATTTGCATAGGTATAGAGCTGATTTCTATAATAGGTCTCCAACATAGTCAGCCTGTTCCAGGAGCTTCCAGAATTTCATAACTTCACCTTGAGAAAATTCTCCGGAGGATATAAAGTGTTCTCAGATTAAAATTAAAATGGACGAGAAATCATTAGAACCTTATATTTGGCCGGTTTTAGAGAAAATTGAGAAGAAATTTCGGAGAACTCCTCTGGGTGATTTTACGCTCCTCTTTTACTATGTTGGCCGACCTAAAGATAGTGATTTAGAAAACAATGAGATGAACGTACCCTATCTACTTCAACAATGGGAAGCAATCAAAATTGATCACCTGGAAAAATTTGATAATGAGATACGATTTTATATATTAAAAGGAGCCAATTTTGAGACCATTTGTGGGGAGTTTAGGAATAAACAACTAGAGCATTCTGCCAATGTATTATCCGAATCAGAACAAAAACTGGATAACCCATTGGAACTTACATACTCGGGTAATATACTATCCATTCAGGGATATACAATAAATCGTATGGTTAAATTAATACGCACACAGTCAGAGGGATCAGGATTGCTGATTGAACCCATATTTAAACTTTGCAAAAGTCGTCCCACCCAATGGCATAAACTAACAAAAAAGGGTTTAGACACCTACATACCTTATGGAGATACAGAACTACGAAGCGGGATTGAAAGAGTTGCTGAAAATCCTCAAACATTAAGAAAATATTTTAGTCGTATTGGCATAAAGGGTCCGATTAGAGATTTCTTTGTAGGTAAATCTAACAACGATCTCGGATTAAAATTTCGCATTGCCATGCCTAAGTTAGAATGGGATAAATTACCTAAAGATAGAAAACGAAAAATTGTCAACAATGTTTTAAACAAGCCACATTAAGGAAGTTGATTTATTAAGATCAGATTTTCCTTAAAATTCCTTAAAGTTCCCTAAATTCCTCAAATCTGATTGAAGCTAAATTCGGGGTTATCATATCAACATATACATAAATATGGAGATAGGGTACAGAACAAAAAATTTACATATTTCGGCTTATTTGTATGCCTCCAACTTACAACTCTTGAGGAGTGAGTGGGTTGATAACGAAGTCTTTTTTGAATTTACCCCAAAAGAACAAGCAGAAAAGTTAGTTGAAAATTACTTTGTTGGTGTGGCACAGGTAGATCCCAGGGAGCTTTTTGCGCGGCTGAAGGACCTCAAAGACCTTATTTTCTCCGGAGGTACACATGAGTAATGGTATGTTGCCAAAGGAGGCTATTTTGGAATATCAGGCTATTTATAAAAAGGTTTTTGGAAAAGATATCTCGTATGCAGAAGCATTAGAAAAAGGCATGGAGCTAATCAAGCTATTTCAGTTAATTTACAGACCTATTAAAAAGGAATGGGTGAATAAGGATATAAAAGGAGGTTTTAAAAATGGAGATTAATTTTAGAGATTTAATAGAAAAAATTAGAGAACAGACTGATATTGTTCAGGTAGTTTCTCAATATATTGATCTAAAAAATAACAAAGCTCTATGTATGCTCCATGAAGAAAAACATCCAAGTTTCTCTGTTAATCCTAAAGGACAATATTTTTATTGTTTTTCCTGCCATGCCGGAGGAGATGTTTTTAAATTTGTTGAACTTGTTGAAAAAGTTACTTTTATAGAGGCATTAAAAAAACTGGCTAATCAGTTAGGAGTTCCCGTTTCTTTTATTCCAGAAGACCAAGCTCAGATGGAGGAAGAAAGAATTATTGGGGATATTAGATCTGAAACAGCTAAATTTTATCACCTCTCCCTAACCCCGGAAGTAAAAAATTATCTAATTAAGGAAAGAGGGTTCACTGATGAGATTATTTCCAGTTCCCAAATTGGCTATGCCGGTTGGGGGTTAAAAGAATATTTGATTGATCAGCTTAAATTCCCGCCGGAACTCTGTATCAAAACAGGAGTACTAAAGGAAAAGGATGGTAAGGTACAGGATTACTTTTATAAAAGAATAATTTTCCCCAATTTAAAACATGGTAGGGTTGTGCATCTGACTGGTAGATGTATTGACGGCACAGAACCTAAATATTTACACATCCCGGGTGAAATTAAACATCTTTATAATGAGGATGCTCTTACTAACAAAGAGGTATATATAGCAGAAGGAATTCCGGATTGCCTGACTGCTATTCAAAATGGGTATGCAGCTGTCGCAATTTTAGGATCAGGCGGCTTCAAAGAAGAATATATTTCTAAGTTCTCACGCTGTGAGAGAGTTAATATATGTTTAGATCCGGATAGTTCAGGGCTAGATGGAGCTTTGGCTATTGCAGAACTACTTGATTTAAGAGCAAGGATCGTAGAACTTCCTAAGGGTTTGGACCTAAATGACTATTTTAAAAAATACTCAAATGAGGATTTTGGGAAATTAGTTGCCTCAGCCAAAAACATTGTTAAATATAAACTGGATCTTATACCGACAAACACTGACAAAACAGAGTTACCTCAATTACTACTCCCTATTCTAAAACTACTGGTTCGTTTAGATAAGGCAACCCAAGAATCATATTTAAGCTATGATATTAAACCTCGATTTGGGCTGAGGAATACCGATATTGATGGTTATAGAGAGATTATCCGTACAGAACAGTCAAAATCAAAATTAGATAACCAATTTGATTTAGATGAAAGTATTTCAGAAAAACTTGTTGAATTAACCATTAATAATGGTGTTGAAATATATTTAGATCAATTCGATGAACCTCACTTAACTCTCCCCGAAAAACCTTTAGTCAGTTTTCCAATTAATAGTTCATCATTTAGAAGATGGCTCAGTGGCAGATATTATTCTGAGGAAGGTAAGGGAATCTCCGGTGAAACCTTTTCAGTAGTTATAAGTACCCTGGAAGGGAAAGCTTTTCAGGAAAATAGAATAATGCTCCTTTTTAATAGAGTGGCCATGATTGACAATATTATTTACTACGATTTGGGTGATGATAAAAAGGTCGTAAAGATTACTGCTGAAGGTTGGGAAATCATTACTAACTGTCACATACGATTTAGCAGGTTTAAACATCAATCTCCTCAAGTAGAACCTAAACCGGGTGGAGATTTGCATGAGATTTTAAAGTATGTAAACCTTTCTAGCAAGAGCGATCTACTCCTTTATATAACCTATTTACCAACAGCACTTATCCCTAATATTGCCAGAGCTATGCCTACGGGAACTGGTGACCAGGGTAGTGCAAAGAGTACTGCATTTAGAGTTGGTCGTTGTTTAATAGACCCTAGTCGTGCAGGTGTACATCCCAGTATTTCAGGTAACTTACTTGGTCCACCTAAAGATATTGCTGAGCTTGCCCAAAATGCTAATCATCATTATTGCCTGTATCTTGATAATCTTTCTTACCTATCAGAAGAGCTTTCAGATGCTTTGGCTCGTTTTATCACAGGCATTGGCTATTCTAAAAGGAAACTTTACAGCAACGACGAGGATATTTTGTTCAACCAGATAGTGGCAGTTGGAATTACTGGAATCAGCCTTGTAGTCCAGAAACCGGATCTTTTAGACCGCAGTCTGATACTTAGATTCAATCGTATACCGGATGATCGGAGAGAAGATGAAACAAGCTTTTGGGCCAGATTTAATGAGGAGAAGCCATTATTATTAGGGGCTCTATTTGATGTTGTTTCTCAGATGCTTAAGATTGTACCTACGCTTAAACTCTCAAAGAAGCCTAGAATGGCTGATTATGCGAAATATGCTGCTGCGGCTGCTATGGCATTAGGTAGTACTGCTGATGAGTTTTTGGCAGCTTTTAGTGAAAATGTTAGTCGGCAAAACCAAGCAGCTATTGAAGCTTCTGTTACCGCACAAATTATCTTAACCTTTATGGAAGATAAACCAGAATGGATTGGTTCAAGTTCAGACCTGTACACACTTTTAAGACAAATGGCTGATAATGCTAAGTTACCTATTGGCAAAACTGGCTTCCCAAAAGCTTCAAATTGGCTATGGAGAAAGATTATAGAAGTCAGGCCTAATTTAACTGCGTTAGGTTTGTTAGTTTCTAGAGATGAGGAATCATCTAACTCAATTATTGCGTTAAAGAAGACTGTCCAAGACAGTAAAAATACTGCCACTGCTGCCACAGATTCCACAAATGAGGATGACAACATGGCGACAATGGCAGCATCTCAGCTACCCTTAGACAGGGATTCTTCAACAGATATCACAAGCAAACAGTCAGAAGACTCCGACACGGAACCATCTGTAGGTTTTATAGAATCTCTAAAAAAGAAAGAATGAAAAGACCAAAATTAAATCAAATTTCTCTTGAAGTAGCTTTGCAGTGGATAGCTGATAATAAACAGGGTTTCTATATAAGCATGTCTGTTGGTCAGTGGGATAAATTTTTAGAAGAAGGTTATAATCATCAAGGGGCAACCTTGATTGAGTTGGACAGACAAGAAAAGCCGATAGCAGCTTACAAAAAACCTCTTATATATGAAAGTTCCGGTTGACAAGTTTTGGAAGAAGATGAATAATAAAAATGTACTCAGATATCGCGGTTGGGATTTTTAATGCCCTCGTTGGACAGTTCCTAACCGATCTGAGTACACCAGCGAGGGCGTTAATTATGAATAACAATCAAATTTTATATGATATTTACTGTCGAAAAAGCATGGAGGAAGAGGACCGTCAGGTTTTAAGTTTAGAGGCCCAAGAAAAAGAATGTAAAGAATATGCTGATAAGAATGGCCTAAAAATAAGGAAAATTTGGAGGGAGTCCTACTCTGCTAAAGCTCCGGGCAGAAAACTTTTTAATCAAATGATGCAGGAGCTTGCAGAAGGTAAGATCCAGGGTATTTTAGCATGGCACCCTGATAGATTATCCAGAAACAGCGTTGATGGCGGCCTGATTATTTACCATTTAGACAAAGGAATTATAAAAGACTTAGTATTTCCTACCTACACCTTTGAAAATACCCCACAGGGTAAATGGATGCTTAATATTCAGTTCGGACAGTCTAAATACTATGTTGATATGCTGTCTGTAAACGTCAAAAGAGGCAACAGAATGAAGCTGGAAAACGGATGGAGGCCAAACATGGCTCCGGCCGGATATTTAAACCAGAAAGAAGATAAGACTATTATTGCTGATCCAGACCGATTTCCGATAATCCAAAGAGCTTTCAGAGAGATTATTGCCGGTCATTCAACTGTTATGGAGGCTTTAAATAAGCTAAACAATGAATGGGGATATAAGAGCCTCATGTTTAAAAAAAGAGGTGGTCAACCATTATCCCGCTCATCAATTTATCATCTCCTAACCAACTCTTTTTATTGTGGAATCATCCAATATGACGGGAAGGAATATCAAGGTAAGCACCCAAAAATGCTAACTATAGAGGAATTTGATAAATTACAAATTGTACTTGGTCAAAAAGGGAAACCCAGACAGCAAGTACACTCATTTCCCTTAACCACCATAATCCGTTGTGGTGAATGCGGATCAATGATTACAGCCGAAACAAAGACTAAATATTATCCTAAAACCAAAAATACAGCCGTATATACCTACTATCGCTGTACTAAGAAGAATCCTAAAATTAAGTGCAGCCAACCATATATCAGAGAGGAAGCCATTGAAGAGCAGATTGACCAATATTTATCAAAAATTACCATTCCTGAGGAGTTCAAAGATTGGGCTTTAAAGTATCTGGATTATGTTAATGAGCATGAAGCCAAGGTAGAACAGCTCTCATATAAAAATATCAATCAACAGATTGAAGACACCCGGGAAGAACTGCGGAATTTAACCAGGCTTAGGATTAGAGAACAGATTGATGATACTCTGTTTGAGGATGAGAAAAAGAATATCCAAAAAGAGATTAAAAGATTAGAGGAGTTACTCACCGAAACAAACAGGCAAGCCGATGAATGGGTTGAGCTAATGGATGAAACATTTAATTTTGCTTATTATGCTCAACTTCACTTTGAATTTGGAGAAGATCCAATGAAACGCTATATTTTCTCTAAACTCGGCTCGAACTTCCTGCTAAAAGATAAGATTTTGGCTCTGGAACTGAAAAAAGAGTATTTTGCCTTTACTCCGGAGTATAGAAAACAAATCAAACCACTCGGACTAGACGATCAGCGCCTCTTTATGCTCCAAAAGAACAATTTAGTACCTGCCGATCTTAGTTGGCTGCCGGGCTAGGAGTCGAACCTAGAATTCACTGATCCAAAGTCAGTTGTCCTACCATTAGACGACCCGGCAATGCTAGTGAATTATATCTAATAACAGGTTCGAGATCAATTCAGAGAGGTAATTTACTTAGGATTAAACTTTTTGATGAGCTTTGCGTCGTATTTGATTTCTCTTACTTCCCCATTCTCATCTTCTATCTCATTTACTCCACTCAACCGAGCATATTCCTGCAGATAATCAGAAAGCGCACCTTTTAGTTCTTTGATTTCAGAGCGCAAATTTCTTACTTTATTATTCAAATCCGCTGCCTGAGGCTGTTTAAGAATCTCAGCTTTTGTTGCTGTTTTGAGCTTTGCAGCTTCTTTTGCTGCCTTATCATGTTCTACATAAACCGGATTATTGGCAAAAATATCATCCAACATCTCTTTAAACTTTTTGGCTTCATCGGATAGCTTGTCTATAGAGGTTATATGGTTTTTAATCATTGCCCCCATATTAATAAGTATTTCACCGCCGTTTACAGATGAAGTTTTCGGAGTATCTGTTGCTGTGTCTTGAGGTTCCATGACATCTACTATATACATTTTTAAATACAAAAAACAAGACCCGATTTTGCTATTGCACGATTTGCTGCGTGTTTTTTGCGTGATATATGATATAATATACTTATGTACAAACCTAATTTTACGATCACACCCTCAATTCTTACAAAAATAAGTGAAATTTCAGAGATTAAAGCAATAATTGACCGATCACGTGTTTTGCCACTAAACGAAGCACAGCTTCGCAGGCAGGCAATTATCAGAATGGCACACACTTCTACTTCTATTGAAGGAAATAAACTTGCAGAATTTCAGGTTAAAAAGGTATTGGAGGGTGGAATTGTTAATGCAGACCAGCGAAGCATTATTGAAGTTAAAAACTACCAGTTAGCCTTGCAGAAAATTGAAGAAATGGCGCAGACAAATTTACCCCTGACTATTGAAAAAATACTGGATCTACACAAAGCCCTAATGCGGGGGTTGCTTGAGGAAAATAAAGGCGGGCATTTTAGGCCGGGGCCGATTTATGTTGTTGATGATTTGGGGGATGGCACGGAGAAGCTGAGGTTTGAAGGACCTGAAGCCAAAAAGGTCCCGTTTTTGATAAATGAACTTTTGCAATGGCTAAACCAGGCAGAAAAAGAAAGGCTTCATCCGGTATTAAAAGCTGCTGTTTTTCACCTCCAATTTGTGACAATCCATCCTTTTTCTGATGGCAACGGACGTATGGCCAGGCTGCTCACTACCTATTTGCTTTATAAGGATGGCTGGGATTTTCGAAAAATAATTGTTTTGGAGGATTATTACAACCGTGATCGGCAAGCTTATTATAACGCTGAAAATGAGGTTCAGGGAACAAAGTACCATGAAGGCGAGGATATGACTACCTGGATAGATTATTTCACCACCGGATTTTTAGTTGAGGCTCAGAAGGTAGCAGAATCACTTTCTGCAATCGGTTTTGGAAGGGTGTCTGAACAGGATGAGCTGATATTCCTGGACAAAGATGAAATTAAAATTATGGACTTTCTAACTACAACAGGCAGAATTACTTCAAGGGATGTGGAAGAGATTTTGGGTATAGCCAAGCGCACTGCGCAACTTAAACTCAAAAATATAGTTGAGAAAGGCTTAATCACCCCTCAGGGAGCAGGCCCAAGCACTTTCTATATATTGCGCAAATAATTGCGCGATTAATGCGCCATTTATTTGCTGATTCTAACTGTTCTTTATTTATCGAAAGTTTGGTAAAATACTCATTAATACTAGCTGGTGTGGTGGAACGGTATACACGTTGGACTTAAAATCCAATGCCTTCTGGGCTTGTGGGTTCGAATCCCACCTCCAGCACTCTCGAATCTTCATTCCCTTAAGCTGGATTTTTACTCCTAACTAATGTATCATTTACCAGTTGACTAGAGCAGTTTAGTCAGCATTTCCAAAAAAGTTTTGGAGAAAATACCACAAAAGCTGTGGTTTCTCGCGGAAGATCCGCGGCACTGGGTAGGTGTCGAACCTACCTTTCGGGGTGTAGTTCATCGGTAGAACGCTCGCTTTGGGAGCGAGAAGTAGTGGGTTCAATTCCCTCCACCCCGACCCTTCTGCTACTCTCCTACGAAAAGAAGAAGATACATAACCAAAACGCCTAGGATAAGGGCTATCAGTTGCATTAAAGAATTCTTGACCTTAGTCTCTTTATGGAGTTCTGGAATCAAATCTGCTCCGGCAATATAAATAAAGTTCCCTGCTGCAAATGGAATTAAAAAGCTGCTGATATTACCTAGTCTGGATCCAATAGCTACCGCCACCACGGCACCCAAAACAGCAGTTAGTGCTGTTAAAAAGTTAAATAAAATAACATTATTTTTATTTAATCCACCCTTCAGCAAAACCCCAGCATCTCCGATTTCTTGGGGAATTTCATGAAAGATTACTGCTAAAGTTGTAGCAATACCGATTGGGATATTTGCCAAATAACTTGCTCCAATAATCAGTCCATCAATAAAGTTATGAACTCCGTCCCCCCAAAGATTCATGTAGGCAAATGGATGTGCATGACCTTCCTGGTTAGTTATATGACAATGCCGCCAATGAATAAATTTTTCAATGATAAAAGAGACTAAAATGCCAAAAAGCACCGCCAAAGAAACAGTTAAATTAAGACCGACCTCCTCCGTTGCTTCAGGCAGAAGGTGAAAAAATACATCTCCAAATAAAGCACCTGTAGAGAAGCTTACAAGCAAAAACAACAGCTTGTTTAGTTTATTTGCATTAACAGCTAAAGTAAAAACGCTAATAAAAGAAATAAAACTTACAACCAAAACACTTAAAATTATTAATCCGATTTCCATACTTATACTTAAGATATCTTAAATAATCCGGTGTATAATATCAATATGGACAGCTGTATCTTTTGCAAAATAGTCAAAGGCGAGATACTTTCTTATGAGGTTTATGAAGACGAAAATGCTTTGGCCTTTTTAACAATTGCTCCGATTAATCCCGGGCATACTTTAGTAATTCCAAAAAAACACCAGAAGTATTTATTTGACTTGGAGGATAAAGAATTAGCAGTTTTAATGATCGCTGCAAAAAAGGTTTCCCATACCCTAAGAGATGTGTTTAAACCGAGAACTAATAAAATTGGAGTCATGGTTGCAGGACTGGAAGTTCCCCACGCACACATTCATCTCATACCGATGAATTCAGAGGGTGATTTAAATTTTTCATTATCTAGACATGCAACAAAAGAAGAGTTAGAGGAAGCATATCACCTTTTAAAGAAAGATCTAACTTCATCGAACTGAACACGGCTGGTAAAATCTTCATTGATTAGTGCTTCGTTTCCACTAATGCCCATGTGCCAATAATTAAAGCCTCTAACAGAAGGCCGGATTGCTGCACCCATACTATTTTTCACTGCCTGTTCAACAGTTCCACCAGTTACCGTTCCCCACTCCCCAATAATAATTGGCACTCCCGGGTATCTTTTTTCAAGCTCAGCTAAGTCTGTTGTCATACTTGTACCAACTAATTCCGGATAATGATCAATTGTAATATTCCCCATCGCAGAAACTGTTGAATCTTCTAGAATCCCATTCCAATCAGGGTTGTTATGGCCCCAGGCTACGAAACCATCAAATCCGTAGTAGCCAATCTTGATTTTATCTTGCAGACCAATTGATGCGAAAGCTTGTTTAGATTGAGTGATTGCATCCCGAAGCCATTGATTAAAATAAGATGCATCTCTAAATTGACAGACACCTTCAGAGCAATAAGTAATCCCCTGGATGCCTCCATTTTGCGGTTCTGGGATAGGAGTAAAAATATCATCTGCAGCAAAAAGCGTTGGATTGTTTTTGATGTAATTTGTAATCACATCCAGATAACTTGACTGGCTATTTTTTGCTATTGAATAAATCCCTTCAAATGCAAGCGGCATATGCCTGTGCCAGATCTTTAAACCTTTGAATCTAGCCCTGCTTATCCACAACTTTGTATAAGTTAGTGCACTAGCACAGGATGGATTATCATATGGTGTTTCAATTGAAACGTAATTTGCGCCCACTTCAACAGCCTTAGACAGCCAGCGGTCAATAAAAATGATATCCCTTGGACTACAAACTCGATCTTTAGTTTCCTTCATAGTTGAAACACTTTGAAGGGGCCAAGACCCAACAGGAGAAGAGGTTGCTGAAGGTGATGGTTTAATGCTTGGGCTTGGTACTGGTGTTGGGCTGGATGCTGTTGTTGGGGAGGGTACTGGGGAATTAATTACAGTGGTCAATCTGTGTTTATAGATTTTTTTATAACGGCCTAATGCTTTACCTGCAAAGGCTTGACCCTTTGGGTAAACAACAAAAACAACTATCGCAACTACTATTACTGTCAGGCAGATCCGTACTAACATTCGTCCACGCACAAATTGAGCGTGGATTTGAATACTAACAACCACAAGCGAATTTAGCAATAGCAAAAGACCGGATAGGCCTTATCAGAGAAAAGCATGAGTCTTTGACTCATTTCTTACTTGTTCCTCATTTTTATCTATTCTTCTTCTTATAGCATTTCATCTAACAAAACATATTGGCAAAAAGGGAGGTGAGAAAATGTACAAACTAATAGCGGTTGCGCTTGCTTTAGGTTTAGTTGGAAGCATTGGGGTAAATAATGCTTCTGCTGCACCATTTAATGCAGCGGATAAAAACCCAAATGTGGTTGCATTCTATGAAACAGGGCCACACGGAATTGTTGGAGAGAGTGAGTTCCACGAGGGAAGAGATTTGGTAATGGAAGCCGGAAAAAGCCAGGTTTTTCAACAGTGGTTTCTTGGAACATCCGCATCTGAAGGGCTTCACGGCGAACACAGCGTTTGGAGACCAAAAGATAATGGAACATGCCCATCAAACTGGATTTTTTTTCCTGAACCTTTCCCAGAGATGGGTGACTACTTTGAGCCAGGTCAGGACTACTGTGTAATGACACATGATTATGGCGTTGGACAAGGACAGCTTTAATCACAGAGCCAAGTAATGATTAGGGAGAGAGCTGCTTAGTTCTCTCCCTAAATTTTTGCTTATGAATATAGAAAAAGTTTCAATAATCATTCCTACATATAATGAATTTCTAAATATAAAACCACTGGTTAAAAGAATTAACGCAACGTTACAACCACTAGGTATGACTTATGAGATCATCTTCATAGACGACCACTCCACTGATGATACTGCTCGTGAAATTAGATCTCTCCAAGGCAAATATCCTGTACGTCTTTATTTTAAAAATGGAGCAAAAGGTAAAGCCCGATCTATTATTGAGGGGATTAAAAAAGCACAATATGATCTAGTGGTTATGATCGACGCTGATCTTCAATATCCTCCAGAATATATTTTGAACTTATTTGATGAATTAAATAAAGGTTATGATGTGGTTGTTGCTAACAGGCACTTTGAAAAAGTTAGCTTAATTAGAAAAATTATTAGTACGACATTCTCATTTTTGTTTGGAAAAGTTTTACACGGATTGAATGTCGATGTCCAATCTGGATTAAAGCTTTTTAAGAAAGAGATTTTTGGATTCATAACCTTAGACCCAACACCATGGACATTTGACCTAGAATTTTTACTCAAAGCAAGATCCCTAGGATATAAAATTTCATCAAGGGATATATTATTCTTAGAGAGAAATTTTGGCGAGTCAAAAGTAGATTTATTACCTGCGACAAAAGAAATAGCCACATCTGCGATACGTTTAAAACTTGAAGACTTTAATTTTAGAAACTTAAGAAACTCTCAACATTTCGGTTTTTTATATAAGGGTTACGAGTATATAACCCACACAGATCTAAGCTTAGAAGAAAGTGCTTTTTTCCAGTTAACAAGGAAACAAACTTTAATTTTCTCTTTAGTAATTTTTTTCAGCCTACTTTTCTTGTTAGTTGATTGGTATAACAGTTTAGTATTACTTGTAAGCATTTTAACAACCATTTATTTTACTGATATATTATTTAATTGTTTTCTAATCATTAAAAGCTTTGTTAAAAAACCAGAAATTCAAATTTCTGATAAGGAGCTACAAAAAGTTAACGGTTGGCCAACTTATACAATACTTTGTCCTTTATACAAAGAGTGGCAAGTAATACCTCAATTTATTAAAGCAATAAGTAATTTTGATTATCCAAAAGATAAATTACAAGTTCTACTTCTGCTCGAAGAAGATGATAAAGAAACTCTTCTCAAAGTTAAAGAATTTAATCTTCCAAATTTTTTTGAAGTAGTAGTCGTCCCTCATTCACTACCAAAGACTAAACCAAAAGCATGCAACTTTGGATTACAGAAAGCCTTAGGAGAATACCTAGTAATTTTTGATGCTGAAGATATTCCTGAAAAAGATCAACTTAAAAAAGCTGTAATAGCTTTTGAAAAAGTTAATACAAACGTTGTCTGTATTCAAGCAAAACTAAATTTTTATAACCCCCATCAAAACACTTTAACTAAGCTTTTTACTTCTGAATATTCTCTCTGGTTTGATTTAGTTTTACCCGGCCTACAATCTATCAACGCCCCTATTCCTTTGGGTGGAACTTCAAATCATTTTAAGACTTCAACCTTAAAAAACTTAAAAGGTTGGGATGCATTTAATGTTACCGAGGATTGCGATCTTGGAATCCGGCTCGCTAAGAAAGGTTATCAAACGGCGATAATGGACTCCACGACTTATGAGGAAGCAAACAGTGAAATTAAAAATTGGTTTTGGCAAAGAACACGTTGGATCAAAGGATATATCCAAACTTTTCTAGTTCATAACAGAAGTTTTGATGAGTTTGTAAAAAACAACCGCAAAAAAGATATCCCTATTTTTCAAATTGTTGTTGGTGGGAAAGTTTTATCAATGTTTATAAATCCAATTATGTGGATGATTACTTTTTTATATTTTGCATTTAGACCTACACTTGGGCCAACAATCGAATCCTTCTTTCCTACTCCTGTTTTATACATGGGGGTAGTTTCAATAGTCTTTGGAAACTTTCTATATTTTTACTACTACATGATTGGTTGCGCGAAAAGAAGACACTTTGACCTTATTAAGTATGGTTTCTTGATTCCTGTTTATTGGATAGCAATGAGTATTGCTGCATGGGTATCACTTTATAAGTTAATTGTTCAACCTCACTATTGGTTTAAAACAAAACATGGCCTACATCTTGATAAACAACAAAAATTTGCTACCGGTGTTGAAACAGAAATTAAACCAGCATATTCAACATGAAACTAACTAATGTAATTGATACAAAAACCATGTTATTTTTCGCATCTATTTTAAGCGTCTTTGTAATTAATTATTCATTTCATGCAGGTTACTTAGTTACTTACGGAGATGCAGAATCCCATCTAAATATAGCCAAAAGAGTTGTCCATAGTATAACTCCTGGTTTTTCTCAGCTTGGTGGAATTTGGCTTCCTCTGCCCCATTTATTGATGATTCCTTTTGTATATTTTGACAGTCTTTGGAGAACAGGACTAGCTGGTTCAATATTATCCGGAATATCTTTTGTAATATCAGCTGTGTTTATTTACAAGCTAGTATTACTAGTTACAGACAACAAATATGCCGCCTTAATAAGCTTTCTAATTTTTTCCTTAAATCCAAATATTTTATATATGCAGACAACAGCGATGTCAGAGCTGCCATTGATTTTGTTTTTTGTAACTTCAACTTATTTTTTTATAAAATTTTTAATGGATCAGGAAGATATCTTTTCATTAATTACCGCAGCTCTTTTAGGACTTGCAGCCAGTTTAACCCGCTATGATGGATGGTTTTTAGTTTTGACCCAGGCATCTATTTTGATTTTTCTGTACTTAAAAAGATTTATTCAAAAGCAGGATAGAAAAATTTTAGAAGGGCAGTTTTTTCTTTTCTCTACCTTAGCTTTTCTTGGCATCTTTCTCTGGATAGGATGGGACCTCTTAATTTTAGGAGATCCATTTTATTTTTCTAACAGTTCCTTTTCGGCAAAATCTCAACAACAAGGTTGGTTAGCAAGAGGTGAGTTACCAACCTACCATAATTTGTACCTATCTATTATTTATTATTCAATGACAGCTTTGAGAAACATAGGAACTATATTATCTGCTCTATTTATTTTTGGGTTATTAATCTATATAGCAAACAAGGATTTTATCAAACGAGGACTAATTATTAGTTTGTTTTTAACGCCATTTACTTTTTATGTAGCAACATTGTATATGGGACAATCTGTGATCTTTATACCAGATGTTGTACCAAAAGATTTTGAGTGGCACATGTTCAATGTTCGTTATGGAATAATGATGGTTCCCGTTGCTGCATTTTTTACTGCATACCTATTTAACAGAGTCCACTTATTATCTAAATTATTAATTATCTTTTTGCTTATATCTCAAGCAGTTTCTTTTATATCTGGTTATGAAAAAGTAATAACTTGGGAAGATGGTAAATATGGCTTGTCTTCTTCTAAATCTCCTCATGTAGAATCTTGGATTAGAGAAAATTATGATGGAGGGTTAGTATTAATAGATGACTTTGCCCGGACGTTAAGTATTATCAGGTCAGGTATTCCAATGCAAAACATTATCTATATTGGTAATAAACCTTACTGGGAAGAGTCACTTAAGGAACCGGAAAAACACGCAAGATGGATAATAATGCAAAAAAGTGATGTTGTTTGGTCGACAATATTAAATGATCCAGACACCTCAGGAAGATTGTATAAATACTTTGAGAAGGCCTACACATCACCGGAGATTCTAGTCTTCAAAAGAAATCCAAATGTAGAATAGTTAACCTCTCCGCTGAAACAAGGAACCATTATTCCACCATGCGTTTACACCTTCAGTACTCCATTGGTCCATTAGGCAAAATAAGATCCAGTCTCCCTCCCTCGATATACAACTCAGGTGCTATAGTTAACTAGCATAGGGATTTGTTATTGTGTATAATTTAGAGGCTTTGCGGGATTAGTTCAGTGGTAGAACGTTTGCTTTCCAAGCAGAATGTCAGGGGTTCGAGTCCCCTATCCCGCTCACAACAAAAAACCGGTCCTTGTGACCGATTTTTTGTGAAAGAGTAGGGATTAGTCGGAGCACTTTTTAAGGGGTTAGATAATTTCGAGTCTTTGAGAAATTACAGGATCGTTCGCCGAAGGCGAAGCTAGCCATATACCCTTAACCAGCTTCAGAAGCAGCTTAGGGTTATCTTTTACAAACTGGATGTGTTATACTATCTTATAGTTTTAAAATTAATATTGACTGTTAACTGCATGTAGCTTTAGAGTTAATATAACTGTTTAAGCTTTCTTCAATTAATTAATTTTTTTTTAAAGGATTCTATGACGAATATATCAATTATTACAGCAATGGGTTCTCGCGGTTCATTAAAGATCCCTTCACTTAAAGACAAAAGAATTGCCATAGTATCAACATATGTACCAAGAAAATGCGGAATAGGTGCGTATACGAAAGATTTAGCTAATAATCTTAATCTTCTTAACCCTGCTCGCCCGGTAGAAATTATTGCGATGGATGGAGAAGATGAAAATCACACTTTGGTTTATCCTTCTGAAGTAAATACGGTTATCTGTCAAAACCAGTGGCAGGATTATGTAAATGCTGCTGCACATATTAATAGCAGTATTATTGACTTAGTGATCGTCCAGCATGAATTCGGAATTTTTGGTGGTTCAAACGGTGCCCTGGTAGTTGATTTTGTGAAGCTAATTAAAAAACCCGTTATTATTACTTTTCATACTATTCTACAAAATCCTAACGATACTCAAAGAAGAATTATTAATCAACTTTCTAAAAAGGCTCAAAAAATATTTGTAATGTTGCCATCCGCAGTGGATACCCTCGTTAAAATCTATCAAGTTTCGCGTTCAAAAGTTGAGGTTATACCGCTTGGTACCCCGAACTTTTCGTTTCTAACAGATAACTTAGAGCTTAAAGTAAAGTTTGGTTTAAAAAATAAAATAGTAATGTCTTCAATTAATTTTGTAAGCAAGGGTAAGGGTTTTGAGCACGTTATACAAGCATTACCGGGGATAATAAAAAGGTGTCCTAATTTTATCTATCTTATTATTGGGCAAACACATCCAGTGGTGCTAAAACGTGAAGGTGAAATCTACAGAACAAGTTTGGAAGAGCAGGTTAAAGCCCTAGGTTTACAAAATAATGTTAAGTTTATCAATAAATATGTATCCGCAGAAGAGGCTCATGAATATATCCAATTAAGCGACTTTTATATTACCCCCTATGATAGTTTAGAACAGATATCTTCAGCCTCGCTTTCTTATGCAATTGCCTCAGGTAAAATCTGTATATCTACAGCTTTCCGATATGCCTCAGAAAACTTATCTGGAGGCAGAGGTTATTTAGTTAGCGAGAAGAATTCCCAAGAGATAGCGGAAGCAATACTTCATGGATTAGTAAACCCAATCCAAGCCGCAACAATGAGGCAAAAGTGCTATAGCACAGGTCGATTAATGGTATGGCCAAAGGTTGCATATCAACATTTAGAGGTCTTTAACAATGTTTTGCAACGACAATCGAAAAAGGCGATTGTTTCATACCCTAAAATTGAATATATCAAAAAAATGACTGACAAAGTTGGAATTTTTGAACATAGTTACGATACACAGATTAACTATAAAGAAGGTTACGCAACTGATGATAACGCTAGGGCATTGATTGTGGCACTTTTACATAAAAACTATATTTTAGCTTCCACTTATTTGGGGTTTTTAGAAAGGGCTGAAAAAAAAGGTTATATGTATTGTGATAAAAAAATTACCGGAGAGTGGGATGGAAAGCCCAGCTTAGATGACCACTTTGGGAGATCGGTATGGGCTGTGTGTGCGGCTTCTTTATCTGAAAATCAAGGTATTAAGAGAAGGGCTGTGTTGTTACTAGATAAATTTTTTCCAGTGATAGACAAATTAAAGTATCTACGACCCAAAGCTTTTTGCCTCATAGGACTTTCACTGCTTTTAACTAACGAGTTATCGGAATATTCATCTAAAATTTCCTCTTTATCAAGATCGTTGGCTTTTGATTTAATTAACGCTTTTGAAGGATCATCTAGTCCTGGATGGTTATGGTTTGAAGATGTATTAAACTACGATAATGCTCGACTTCCTCAAGCGCTTTTGGCCTACGCCAACAAGCTGGGAGATAATAAAGCAAACGAGGTTGGATTGACAACCATGAATTTTCTAATTGACCAAACTTATGATATTAAAGCGAAGTGTTTTAGATTTATTGGAAGTAACGGGTGGTTTCGGCAGGATCAAACAAAGGCGATTGATGATGAACAGCCTTTAGATGCTGCTGCTACAACTGCAGCATTAATCGAAGCATACCAATCAACAGAAAAATACTATTATCTTGAATTGGCAGAAAAATCATTTGCCTGGTATCACGGAGATAATGTGTTTAAACAGCCACTATACAATCCAGTTAAGGCTTCTGTTTATGATGGTTTGGGTAAAAATTTGGGCACTACAGGAGTTAGTAAAAATCAGGGAGCTGAATCAATCTTAAGTTATCATTTAGCCTTTTTTGCTTTAACAAAAGCTCAAAACATTTATAAAAAGGTAATAAAAAGTATTCACATTGAAAAGAAAAATATTTCTTTGCTTACCCGGGATTTTTCTAATGAAGCTAATACCGATAATTCTTGTATTATTATAGAGTAAGACATACGTCTTTAAGCATTAAAATACCTCGAATGTCTTTCGCTGCTGTTTAGGAGTGAATCTAATTGATAAGCTAGTAATTTAGCTTCCTCAGAGTTATCATTAAATAAGTTGGTGAGTCCGACCCGAATACGCTCACCAGCTCCATAAATTTTTATCGAACTCGTTGATTTTAGCTTCAGAAAGTCGTTAAATTTAGCTAAAATCAAATCCTAAAATTTGATACAGCAAAGCCGTAGAAAATTTCAAGCTTTGCTTATAATCTAATACCCTAAGGGGAATCGAACTAGCCTCAAGCTCGTTATTTCTTCTTGATCTGATTCTTCAAAACTACCCATCCATATAGAAGTGAATACCCAGCGGGCGAACCAGAAAAGATTTTTAAGGAAAAGCTATTGGAGTTGAGTTCAAAAGACAAAACAGCACTTGATATTGGGTGTGCTGACGGTAAATTTACTCTCTCTATTGCTCCCTATTTTAAAAAAGTATATGGAATTGATATTTCAAAGGAAAATTTGAATATTGCAAATAGCCACAGAGCTGATGAAAGAAGTAAAAATGTTGAGTATTCTTTTCAAGACGCAAGCCATACCTCATTTGAGGATTCTTTTTTTGATATAGCCTATTGCAGAAGAGGACCATCTTATTATGAAGAATATTACAGAATTCTGAAAGCTAACGGATATTATCTTGAAATTGGTATAGTTTATTATGTATACTTATGCATCTTTTTCTCTAGCCCAAGCTCAATTTTTTAACAGTTTTGCGCTAGCTTCAAAGAAGTATATGGAAAATTGCATGCCTTGGTTGAAAAGCTCTTAACTAGAGAAGAGGATATGAAGACCTAACGGGGAATGACCTATGTATCTTAAATACATATTAAGGGTTTAGGAGAATCAAGCTTGCAACATACCTTGTGGGTTGTATATACTGGTATGAATGAACGAAGTAAGAGATATTCCAAGAGAAACGGATAAAGATACTCCTGCATCCAATAAATCTCCTCGCAGATGGTCGTTGTTTCGTCGAAAAACTCCAGTCATGGAAACACATGTAGCGCATTCTAAAACAAGCAAAGAAGATATCAAAACAGTTCATACAGAGGAAGGAAACCAACAAGCAACTACTTCTGGCGAGGATCAATTGGCCCCTGTTAAAACTCAGCAACCATCAAAACTTGAAACCTATGCTAGATATCTAACAAGACGAGAATTTAAGTTACCTGATGAAGAACCAAAACCAAACTCTTTGCAAGAAATAGTTCACTTTTTAAAATCATATAAATTTGATCCGCATGCAGGTTATCACCGATTTATCGTTGATCCTACTCAATCTCCTATTCAAGCAGAAGATTTACAACAGCTAACAGGATTTCCTTATGAATTTTCGCTTACAGAAAAAGACGGAAAGGTGCTTGTTATTACCGGAGAGGAGCATGTATCGTGGCTTCCTTATGAAGATGAGATGACACGGTACTACTCTCGGCTTTCGATGCATACCCATCCAAAAGGTTATGTTTTGTCTTTTGAAGATGTTAACCTTACTGAAGAGATAAGACCAGGAAATAAAACACCTTTTTTACTAGTTAGCCCAGGAGGAATTACACTATTCACAAGGCCGCTAAAAGATCCGGTAACAGGTTTTTTAACAGATAAACGACCTCTAGATCTTATTATTGCTTTCCTAGAGTCAAAAAGCTTAAACCTAGATTCTTTATCTGAACTACCAACAGAAGAACGAGTGGAAATACCGAAGGAATTCGTTATGAAATCTGGCATGGTTTTGAAGGAAGCTGCTTGGAACGACACCACTGGTTTAAAAGATTTAATGGATATTGTGAATTTAAGAGGAAATAGGATTAGTTTGAAATAATTTGTCCTGAAAAAGTCGTTTAACATATTCGCGAAACAGGCTAAACGGCGGATTTGTTACTACGATATCGGATTGTCTAAGCAGATTCATGCATTCATCACTACGGAAGTCGCCGTCTATGTCGTGCACCTCGTTGATAATAAACTTGTTAGCGGTTACCTTCGGACGACCTTTTGATTTTGTGAGAGTTTTATCATCGCCAAACAACCCTAATTGCGTGTTGGCTACAGACGAAGGCTTGTAGCTGGTGGTGATAAGTTGTTTCAATCCAAGTTTGTTGAAATTGAGCACGAAATAGCGAAAGAAATTACTCTCGAACGGATCGTCGCAGTTGCAATACACCACCTTCCCACGGAACACATCGGGATTGTATTCCAGATAAGCTTCAATCTCTTTCTGAATATCGCCGTACTGGGTATAAAACTCGTCATTCTTTGCCCTTTTTGCGTTTGTAAGATTACTATTTGCCATAAATTATAAACTGCTATCTATTCTCCTTCTGCGTTCGTCCAACGTTTCTCCATCGTACATCCAATAATCCGGACCAGCAACATCATAATTGACACCTAGTAATTCACGCGCAGCTTCAGACAGACTCGTTTTTTTGCTGTTAAACTCTATAGATTTAATTGAGTGTAAATCTATAACTCTGGCTTTTTTGTTTTCATCTCGGTAAAGTAGATTTCCGCACCTAGCGGAATTTTGGCCATCTCAAAATTAAATCTACTTCGTATTTTTCTCGCAGCATCTAGAGCATCTTGATCCTCCTTAGTTTCAACGATATCTCTCTTGGATGTTATATTTTCTAACTCTGCCAGTTTTAAAGCGGCAACAACCCGTTCAGGTGCAATGCGGAAAAATTCTCGTTTCGGGTTAACTCTATTATCATCAAAAGCATCATGAAGTTTATGTTCAACGAATTGAGCATCTTTTACCAAGCAAGCATAAAAAACAGTAAAAGGCAGCGGACTGCTTGTTGATGTGCTCAATTCTCGAACACGCTGTTCAAGATTATTGTTTGTTTTCCCGATCTTAAGATAGCCAGGCATAGCTTCGTTTGTCAGGACATATATAATCTCACTCATTTTATTAAGATTAAGGGAGCTTTCTTGCTTAATTTTAACTCTCAATGTAAGAAAACACCAGAAGTAGGGTTAGGAGCTCCACATGCTGAGTTTTTTCTTTTTGGCTTCTTCCTGGAGTTTAAGTAATTGCTCCTGATAAATAATCTGCAAAACTTATCTGTTAAGATGCTTCCTGATGTACTATTTAACCAGCACCTCAATCAGGCAGTACAAACCTGGCAGTTACTGTACGTAATCTAGCATGATGAGTTTTTGGTTCATCTGGAACCATTAAGCTAAACCAAGGCAGTGTAGCAGCTATAAATTGGTACTGTTTAGACCTCCAACCGACGGTCGTTACTAGATCCTTCAATGCTGGACTACGGTCATCAGACAAATCTGCTACCCTACCAGTAGCTGCAGGATAAAAAGCACAAAAATTGACATCCTTATTTTCCTCCCGAATAGAATCTCCCATTATCACTTGGCCATTCGCTCCTACAATTAATCTTAAACCCTCTCTTCTTCTAATAGGGTTGGCTAGTGGGTGTGCCGAGGGAATATTCACAACACTTGTAGCTCTAAATTCTAATAATCCTGTGTTAGGGCCGATAAATTTACTGTATCGTTCCATCCTACTAATTAGTTTTCTAATTCTTGCTTGAGGATTATAGTCTTCAGGTGTAATAATATACCCCATTTCAGGATCAAATGGTGTAAGGGCCTTATCAACTCCACAGCCTAGCTCTACAAAGTCAAGGTTAATTGGTAGATTAATTTTATCTAAATTCAATACTATTTGTGTTTGATACGCCAAATACCCCAAATGACTAGTGCTTAACTGCCCAGTACTTCTAAAGTCTTTTGTCTTATCTGTGAATATATGAAACTCCTGGCCTACCCCATAGATATCCCTGTCTATAAGACCCATGATTGTAAATTATAAACTTTTTTTAATGTTCTTACAAAGAAATAGCTGTATTTTTTCTAGCTACTTTGTAAACTGCTCCGGCTTTATCGTCTGAGATATATAAACTTCCAGCTCTATCAAAAATTAGATCAACTGGTCTACCTAGAGCTTGCGAACCTTGAAGAAACCCAGTTATAAAATCCTCTTCTTTGATAACTTTATCTCCTTCTATATCCAAACGCACTACTTTGTACCCTACTGGTGCAGACCTGTTCCATGAACCGTGGAAAGCTACTAAAAGATCTCCTTGGTTAGTCAAAGTCAAACCAAGAGGTGCTGAATGGGCTTGGATTTTATGCACAGGAGGCTCTGTTTCTTGGCAATCATCAACATTCGTACTAGACCTGAATTGTTTATCAGGAATCTGATCTCCGAAACAGAGAGGCCAGCCATAATCTTTTCCTTCTTTAATAATATTTATTTCATCAGGAGGCAAATTGTCTCCTAAAAAATCCCTTCCCATTTCTGTTCCCCAAAGCTCTTGTGTTTCAGGATGAACTGTTATAAAAACAGAATTACGAAGGCCTTTTGCAAAAATCCTGGGGCTATTTCCTTCTGAATCGGAAATTAAAACAACACCATGCCAAGGTTCTTTTTCAAAACAAACATCACAGCTTGAGCCAATAGACACAAACATCCTACCTGTTTTGTCAAAATCAATTGTTCTAGTTGAATGCCGGGCACCTGGAGGAATATTAAACAAAACCTTATCTAATCTAGCTTCCAAAGTCTCTTCGGCAAAATTATAACGTACAACCCTAGTTTCCTCTACCACAAACAATTTATCATTAAAAAAAGCTAAACCATGAGGATTATTAAGATTTTGGATTACTGTTTTAACTTCATCAGCCTTTCCATCATTATTTTTGTCAGGCAATGCTTGTACTTTGCCATCTGAAGTTTCTGAAACAAGAAGAGTTCCACCGGGGCTAAATTCTAAATCCCGCACATTACCTAAATCCTTAACAAAAGTACCAATAACATAACCTTCAGGTAACTTCAAGGGTGTAGAAGGAGGATCTCCAGTTTTTTCAGGCAGAATTGTAGGTCTGATATCACCTATCTTTTGCTTGAATAAAAAAAGCAACCCAATTATTAGAAGTAAACTCAGTATGAACGTTACTAGAATACGCATTTAGCTTAAACCTAGTATATTTTAATCTTTTTTGAGGATTTTTTTGCAAGAGTTTAGTTAGAGACTACTTATATCAGAATCAATCTCAGTGAATTCAGTATCAATTCCAAGAGTTTCCGATTCCATTGCTTTAACATCCATCTCTAGTTGGGCAAATATATCTGCTATTTCCGGTTGGTTTGTAGTTTCAGTATTTTTTACGCTTTGCTTAGATACGGTTTGGCTCTTCATATAAAAGTAAGCGCCTCCGGCAACAAGAGCACAGATGACTACAAGAAGTGCCAGCATCAACACAATTTTTTTCTTTGATGATCCACTGTCAGTAGTATAAGTAACCGTAGGTGTTGCTTGAGGTGGAGGTGTTATTTGTGGAGTAGTAACCGGCATTTGGGCAGTTACTGGTACTTGGTTTGTAGGTTGTGGTGTATTAGTATTGTCCAAACTTTACTCCTTTCAATGTTGATGCGCTAACTTGTATAGCATTAGTCACAGCTTTTCTGGCAACAACCGTTAAATCATGTGATGCTTTTAGATCCGTATGTAAACTATCCCTGGTAGCATTTACATCCTTTCTGATTGAGCTTTCTGAAATTGCTTTTATTGTATAATCCTTTGCGATTTGAGCATCAACAGCAGTCTTCGCTGTTTCTACTGCATTCTTAGCCTCATTAATAGCGGATGTGGCATCTGTTACGTCTATATTCTGTGCCGATGCAGAAGCAACTCTATTTTCAAGTTTAGAAAGAATATCTAACATTTTATCTAGATGTTTAGACATTTGTTCAACTCTTCTTTCATTAATTTTAGCTAAATTTTTGTTTACTCTCTCTGCAGTTTCTGCTTTTTTCTTATCTTTAAAATTTTGTAGCCTTTTCTTTAATTGTGCAGCTTTTGAAGCATGGAGCACCTTCATTTGTTCAACTTTTGCTTTATGTAGTTCTATTCTGTTTTCTAGCTCTGTTTTTCTAACCTCAATTTTTGCAGCAGCCGAAGCCTTTCTTTCTTCGTATTTTTGTTTTTCTTCTTCAACCTTCTTCTTGGCCTCTTCAGCTTTTCGTCTTGATTCTTCTAATCTAAGTCTTGCTTTTTCCTGCGGGGTGGTAACAACATCAGCTTGAGCAAATACTACTACAGGAAGGGAAAGTACCAGAAGCATCGATATCACTGGCAAAAATGATCTCATTAAATATACACTATCAAAGAAGATATACTTTTGTCAAATTGCGGCAAAGATGAATATTAGGCTTAATTAAGGTATAATTTGTTGTACCTGCGCCTGTAGCTCAGTGGATAGAGCACATCGGTTCTAACGATTAGGTCGGGGGTTCGAGTCCCTCCAGGCGCGCAGACCTAAGGTTCTTTTCTAATAATGCCTTCTATCTTGTCAAAATCATGATCATAAGAATAAATCTCTTTGGCTTCGGTTTGAGCAGTTAAAGCAATCAAAATACAATCTCCAAAATCAAGATTAGTAGAAGCATAGAGATCTAAAGCAGTTGTAACTGCTTGTTTATTACCAACCTTAAAATTGGTGTAACGAAGTAGCGAGATTAAGACATCTCTTATTTCAGCTCTAGGAAGGTTATATAACCTGGGAGAAGAAAGGACAAAAACTGCATCAGCAATGACTGTATCTGGTGCAGTAAGTATTAGGTCTCCATTCTCTACCTTTTCAAATAACTTAGCAGCAGCTTCTTGTTTTTTGGGATCATCATGGGTAATCAGTCGGATAACGATGTCGGTATCTACATATGGGTCAGGAGGATTACTTGCCATATTTATTAGTCAATCTGTCTTCCCTAGCTATTTCTCGAATCTCCTGGAGTGATAAGGGTTGTTTTAGAGTCCCTGCAACACCTCTTAAAGACTGAATATCTGGATATTTGACATGGGTAACCTTAACATTTCCTGTAGGCTCAATTATAAAGGCTACCTTATCATTAGGCTCAACTCCCAGGTGTTTTCTGACCTCAACCGGAAGAGTAACCTGGCCTTTACTACTAATAGTAGATACCGTTTCTCTGGAAGATTGTCTTGTAGTAAGGTTTTGCATATGTATGTAAAGACATACTATCGAATTCTTTACTATTTGTCAATACGTCAAGCTTAATTGGTAGTTAGGTTACAGTATACTATAATAATGACTGAAAACGAACTTAAAATACCATTTCCTACGCCCAATGAAACTAAGAAGCAACGTGCAGAAAGAGTTGAACACTTAAGAAGATTAGTTGCCTCTGGTCAATACCCTGTAGATCCCGCATCGCTTGTCGATGCTATTCTCGATAATAGAAGAAGAAAACTAACTAGAAAACCTGATAGCATAGAAAGAAGAAAAGAGTATATGCGAAACTACAGGAGAGAAAGAGGTCCAACACTAACTTAGCACATTTTTAATTGACATCTTAATGGTCTTTTGCTAAATTGCACCGAAGTTTTCATTAACCAAAGTCCATGAAGCTTTTTCTGTCCATCATAGTTATTTTTTTGCTGCTTACTGTATTTAGTCATAATGCCAATAACCTGCCTATAAAAAAAATAGCTACCCATCCTGCAAAAAACTCCTGGGGCACTGTTTTTCTCTTTCCTCAGGTCCACCTTTATCCAGACTCAAATCCTAAGGATCCGAAAAATGACACCGCAGAATTAGTCCAAAAAGAGACATATCAAACGCTTGATTACCTGCTTCAATCAAAAAACATCAAATTTATCATGGTTGAGGGGGATCTGTACGGTGAAGTCTCAACCGAAAAAATCAAGACCATTAGGGACAAGATCGACAATGATTTTTCAGGTAGAGAAACAATCCTTTTGGGCGCTCCGGAAAACTTAAAAGCAGCTGGAAGAAACATAGTTTTGTACGGCTCTGAGAATTCAGCCACAAGAGAAGAAAGCAAAAAGATACTTTCCAATTTCATTCAGTCACCAAACAAGCATAAGCATATAAGAAAAAAACTTAATGAAATCGTACTAAACCAAAGGAATAAGGAAACTGCCGAGAATTTTTCAAAAGGATTATGGGAAACTAACAATAATGTTGGAGTTTTGCAATTTGGTGCTGCCCACACTAAGGGTTTGATAAGAGAATTAAACAAACAAGGCCTGACTGTGATAGTAATCACGGTAGATGGTGTATCTACATAGGGCCCTCACTCCTCTTAAAAAGGCAATCCAAAAGCTTGGGAGTAGAAATGGTCGCAACTGTAGTCAAGTCTCTTAAAGAAAGTTCACTGTGTAAATTTAAATCTTCTTCTAGTTTTTCTAATTCAGAATAAAGCCTAACATATGTAGTCCAATAAAAAGGAGCATTACGAACAGCGCTTAAATGATACCTTGGCATCACAACCCTTTCATTTTGAAAATCTACTGTCGCTTCTATTTCACTAATTTTTTGCCTATCCTCTTTGTGCCACCTGCCGCAACAGTCAATATTTGGATTGTTAAACCTCGGACATCTTTCGTAATCAGGCATAACTTAGTTCTCCTTAGTTTCTATAAATCCAACTTCAGTTACATAGATATAAATTTGATTACTTAATACTTCACTGCGTTCTTCCTCTGTTAAATCCCAAACTATAGCTTCTTTATCTGGCATTTTCTTAACTACACCTCTAATATTCAAAAGTTGTCCTGGGGTAAGACCAAAAAGATCTGTCGCTTCTTCCTTAGAAAAAGGAATTTCATCGTTTAGGGTAACTAGTAATGATTTATCCTGATCACTTCCAACCCAAAAAGTTAAGTCATCAATCTTTTTAAAGACAGGAACCATCACAATCTCAACATCTTTACCAACAAGCAAATCCTTATTTTCAGACGAAACAATATCACTTAGCCCTGCAATACCGGGAGAAAAAAATCCACCTCCGCCTTCACCAATAATCAATCCATTGGGATCAAAATATGAAGTCTTATCCCGAAAAAACGGCATTGTAAATAAAGACAGAATTAGAAATGTTATTCCCCCGACCACCCAAGGCAAAACATCAAATTTTTTTGCTAACTTTTGCATCTCAAGCAATCATAGTTAGTAAAGAGCAAAATGAAGCCACAAAGCTGTAAGTTTTGTGAAAGAAGGAGAACTAACGTTTACTAGAATTCAAGAAAGAAGATTCCGGGGCCAAACCAAATTAGAACTAAAGATAATGTAAAAAGTTGTAAGTCATAAGAATAATCGCTAAATGGCTTGCCATTTTTGAATTTATAAACCGCTCCTAAAATCATTTCAAATCCAAACAAAGCTGCAGCTATTTGCGGAAAAATGCCAATCAAAACTGCCAGGCCACCAAAATATTCGACTATTGCTATAATTGTTCCCCAGAGTTTCCCAGGTTTTAAGCCCATTTTCTCAAAACCCTGAGCGTTTTTTATTAGATCCTTAATTTTGGGATAACCATAATAGACCATCACTGAACCTAAAACAATTCTAACTAAAAGAAAAATCCAACCCGGATCAATAATAGTAGTGATATTAAAAATATTCTCAATCACATTCGACATAATTAGTTATTTTAGTTTACCAGTTACAATCACAATATCAAAGCCAGTATCTGCTGATTGAAAGGTAATAGCAATGTTTTCAAATGTCTCCTCTAGCAATTGAACAATATCATCTCTTACTATTTGAGGTAGGTTCTCTTTAACCCGCATCTCGGTATCTACTTTTTGAGGCTCTTCACTATTCCCAACTTCAAAACTTTGATAACCTGCAGAAGTTAATTGGCCTTTCAACTCTGCTGCTAACCCCACTTTTCCTGTCCCGTTTAAAATTTGAATTTTAAGTATATCCTTTGAAATAGTACTTTCCTCTGGATTTTCAGTTTGGGTTTCTGTTTGAACAGCAGGTTGCTGTACTACTTCTGTAGGCTGAGGCTTAACAATCTCTTTAGTTTTAGAAATCAAAACCCAAATTAAAAATATAGACAGAAGCCCAAGAATTCCTAAGGCTGTTAATTTATTATAATCCCACACAAAACCCTCCTTTTTAGACAGATTTAACAATATTTTAACATTTAACTTTCCAAAAGTAACTCCATCTGGTCTAATTTGTGAATTTAGAGTAGAATATCAGTTTGAATCCCAATTATGCAACAGAAAAAAACCAAAATTGTCGCAACCATCGGTCCTGCCTCTTGGGATCCATCAACGCTAGAAGCTTTAGCCAAAGCAGGGATGGATGTAGCTCGGTTGAATTTCTCTCATGGTACCCACGAGGAAAAAGGTGCTCAGATCCAACATGTCCGCAATATTTCCCAAAAATTAAATAAACCAATAGCTGTTATGGCTGATCTTCAGGGCCCAAAGATTCGGCTTGGAAAAATTGAAGGTGAGGTTACTTCTGAAGAAGCTCGGGATAATAAACTGATGCTGAAAAAAGGACAAACTATTGAACTTTCTACCGAACCTAAGGAAGGACAACTTCCTATGCAATTTGACTTATCCCCTTTTGTAAAAAAAGGCCAGCGGATTCTACTTAATGACGGACTAGTTCAGACAAACGTAGATGGTGTTTCCGGCAAAACTATTAGAGCCACTGTCCAAAACGATGGTTGGGTATCTTCGAATAAAGGAGTGAATGTTCCAGATACTCTCCTTCCGGGCGCATCACTAACTTCCAAAGACTATGCTGATGCAGAGTTTGCGCTCAGAGCGGGCGCAGATTACCTAGCGATCTCTTTCGTCCAAACGATAGATGATGTTAAAGCAGCTCGGGATATTATTAAGAAAGCAAATTCAAGAGCTAAAATTATAGTCAAGCTTGAAAAACCCCAGGCTTTAGAAAACTTAGAAGAGATCATTCAGATAACTGATGTTGTAATGGTCGCCAGAGGAGACTTAGCAATAGAAACCGAGGCTTCAAAAGTGCCCTTAGTTCAAAAAAGGATCTTACAGCTTGGTAGACAATACTTTAAACCAGTCATAGTTGCTACCCAAATGCTTGAGTCAATGACAGAGAATCCTCGTCCAACTAGGGCTGAAGTTTCAGATGTAGCCAGTGCAGTTTTCGATCAAGCAGATGCAGTGATGCTCTCCGGGGAAACTGCAAATGGAAAGTATCCAGTCCAAGCTGTAGAGATGATGCAAGAAATTATCGAATCTGTCGAATCTCAAGAGGAGTATCGAAACTATATTAGCGTTGATATGGCAGAAGTTGAGGTTAAAGAGTTATCTGAAAGAGCTTTAGCTGCATCAGCTGCTCTACTCTCTGAGCTAGTTGAAGCAAAACTAATCATTGTAGGTACTGCAACTGGCCGAACAGCTCTTTCTCTATCTACCTTTAGGCCAGAAGCCCAGATTGTCGCGATAACCCACGATGAGCAGACCAAAAACCAACTTGCTCTTCTTTGGGGAGTAAGACCTTACGTTGTTCAACCCAATGAGGTAGAGGCATTTTGGAAACAAACTCTGGAACTTGCTAAAGAGAGTAAGTTAGTTAAAAAAAGTGATAAAGTTGTAACTATCAGTGGTTCAGTAATCGGTGTCAGCGGGCAAACAGATACTATTAGATTAGCTACTGTTTAAAAGAATCCCTCGCTGTAGAGTAAACTCACCGTACCGATCATTAACTTTGTCTAAGGCTTTAATTATTGTATCTTTCTTTAAGTTCTCTTCTAACAAACTCATAGTTTGAGGGATTAATGGTTGTAAATTAGAAATAGAAACACCTAGCATCCTTACTTTTTGACTTATGCCTAGGGAGTGAAACAAATGCCAAGCAGCTTTAAATATTTCTAAACCATCTTGGGTAAATTGAATTGTCGTCTGCATTTCACATCCTTCAAAACTTAAAGCGTTTCTAACCAGTAAGTGAATAGTTTTGCCAACTAATTTTTTTGCCCGCAGTCTTCTAGCAACCAGCTCAGTCAGTTTAAGCAAAATTTGTTTAATCTCTTCCAAATCATCAGTATCATGGGAAATAGTGTGTCTATGTCCAATAGATTTAACTTCTTCTCTTTCATAAAAAGGAGTAACTTTGCTGTGATCTATGCCTCTGGCCATGTTGTATAGAATTTCTCCATAGCTTTTGAATTCCAACACCAGAGCTTTTTTAGAAGCTTTACGGAGTGTTGAAAAGTTAGTAATCCCCGTATTAAGGAGTCTTTTTTTGATACGGGAGCCAATTCCGCAGATCTCATCAAGCTCAACCCGATCCAAAACCCACTTAGCAGATTCTTCATCTTCAATTATTACTAGTCCGTTTGGTTTGTATAAAGAGCCTGCAAGTTTGGCCATTAATTTGTTATAGGAAATTCCTACAGAGCAAGTAATCCACTCCCCAATCTCTTGTTTTATTCTTTGTTTGACCTCCTCGGCAATTTTTACTGCACACCCCCATTCGGAAGGCAATTCTAGGAACACTTCATCAATCGAAAAAACCTCTAAGTACGGAGAATAGTCTTTTAAAATATTTATAAACTTTTTAGTACACTCTAGATATTTGTCACTGTCTCCAGGAACAAAAATAATTTCAGGACATAATATCTTTGCTTCATGAAGCTGCATTCCGGTTTTCACCCCAAACCTTTTTGCTTCAACTGATGCTGCACCGATTACCGTTCTCTTCAACCGGTCACCACCTGTTACTCCAATAGGTTTTCCCCGAAGCCTGGGATTTGCTTGCTGCTCAACTGTCGCAAAGTATGAATTAAAATCTATATGCAAAACAATTTTCATAGTTGACTTGTTTAGGTTTTGGTGTTTATACTAGAACTCTCATGGCTGTAGAAACATTACCAAGGCTGAGTGTCTTTCGATCTATAACTAGAGAAGTAGAATCGCGATTACACGCGCAAGGTGTTGCTATTCCAAGAAGACTAGTATTAGAAAGGGTCCGGCATTTTGGTAGATATATGCGCAGCATGAACCTTATTCCTGATTTAGCAACAAGAACACTTATGCATGAAATGCAAATGTTTAAACCTCCTCTTCTACCATCTCTAGGAACCATCTTAGAGAAGTAGCGTCAAATCTCAGGCAATAAAAGTTGCCTTCACTGGAAACGGAAAAATGATAATAAGTAGTTTGACCATGACGGCTTTGGTGAATTAAATTGATTTTGTCGATTCTAATTTGGCGGCTGTTCCAGAAAAAGACATGTGGACAAATTTCTTTGTTTTTGAAATACACCCAAACATTAACAGGTTCATTAACACCCAACATATTATTAGATTACCAAAGAAAACCCGAAATAGCAAGAAAGAAAAAGGGGAGAAAAAGTAGTAAGATGGTAAAATACTCCCATGTCAATTGCTCGTTTGCTTGCAGCTACCATTATTGCTCTATCATTTCTATACCCTATACCCTCTACCCTAACCCCTACCTTAGCTGTTGTTGACCCTCTTCGGTCTCCAAACAACAAATTCGGTATCCATATCATTTCCCCCACATCAGAAGAGATAAACGCAGCAGCAGAACTTGTAAATTCTAACGGCGGAGATTGGGGCTATGTTACCTTTTTAATCGAAAACAAAGATCGAAACAAAGACAAATGGCAGCAATTTTTTAATAATTTAAGACAACTAAAACTCATTCCAATTGTCAGAATAGCCACTCAACCAGAACAAGACTTTTGGAAGAAACCGGACGAAAATGAGGCAGAAATTTGGGCTAAGTTTTTAAATTCCCTTGATTGGCCAGTGAAGAACCGTTATGTCGTTATCTATAACGAACCAAACCATGGACAGGAATGGGGTAATTCGGTTGATGCCAGATCTTATGCCCGTGTTTTAAACCAAACAATTGATGCTCTAAAACAAAAATCTGAAGACTTTTTTGTATTAAATGCCGGGTTTGATGCTTCCACCCCAGAAGAAAGGCCAAGCTATCAGGATCAATTAACATTCATGCGTGAGATGAACGATGAAGTTCCAGACATCTTTAATAAACTAGATGGCTGGGCTTCTCATTCTTACCCCAACCCCGGCTTTCTTGGCTCACCGCTAGACTTTGGGCGAAGAAGTATTCGAGGCTATTTATGGGAACTGGAGGTCTTAAAAAACCTAGGCGTATCTAAAAACCTGCCTGTGTTTATAACAGAAACCGGTTGGAAACATTCGGACGGCAAAAACTTTAATCCCCGTTATCCTTCACCGGAAACAATTGCAGGCTATTATAAATACGCTTTTGAAAATGTTTGGAGCGATTACCGTATTGTTGCTGTTACCCCTTTTTTATTAAATTATCAAGACTACCCATTTGATCACTTTTCATTTAAGAAGATACGGGGTGCCTCCTCAACCCAAGTTTTAGGTGCCGAGTACCCAGAGTTTCATCCACATTACATAACTTTAGCTAGTTTAAATAAACCAAACGGCAAACCAAGAATGAGACGCAGCGCCCAACTTACTGATGGAAGCGTTTATCATTCGATTGTTGCAAACGAGGAATATACTATTCCACTTACTTTTAAAAACGTAGGTCAATCTATCTGGAATAACGATGATCCTGTTAGATTAATTGCCATTGAAGGAGGAAAAGAACTGGGTGTTGAGGATGTTGAAATACCCAAAGCTTTCCGTATAGAACCTGGAAAGGAATTCACGTTTAATATCAGACTTAAAGCTCCGAGTAATGGAGCTTACAAGTTAGTTTTGAACCTTTTTGATGGCAATGATCAGTTTGATACTGAAGCCTTTGAATTTGAGACCCAAGTTAAATCTCCAGTTAGTTTAAAGATAAAATCAAAATTAAAATGGAAAGATTCAGCAGCCGGAGATTATTTTTTGAAGCTATATACAGTTTTAGGCGACCAGATTCAAAAAATTACACTAAACGACTCGGGACAGTCACAGCCTTTAGAGGCAAAATTCTTACTTCCTGACTACACATTTGAATATACTTTAGAAAAAGATTACTACAAACCAAAAACTATCCGCCAAACTGTTCAATCAGGAGAAAATATACTTGATTTTGGAACCTTAGAGCCAGATTTTTTATCTACTATCTTTAACCTAAAAGCTTTTTGGGGTCTTTTACCTCTGTCAAAGCAAATTTAGTAGAGCGCCTAATTCGCCAGAAACCGGTGAATTGACAGTAAGCTTTTGGTAAGTTAGAATTATGAAGTGCCTGAGGTAAATTGCCAGATTTGCAAAAAAGGCTTCTATATTAAACCAAGTCACCAAAAATTAGGATGGGGTAAATATTGTTCCCGAGAGTGCGTATTTAAGTCTCAGCTAAGGGGTAAATTCGTAAATTGTTTTATCTGTGGTAAAAAAATTTATCGCTCTTTGAAAGCTATAGATCATTCGCAAAGTGGCAAGTTTTTTTGTACAAAATCTTGTCAAACTTTATGGAGAAATCAGATTTATGTGGGAGAGAATAGCGCAAATTGGAAAAATGGTGAAAAGGCTTACAGAAGCATTCTTTTAAGGAGTAATCAGAATCAGGCGTGTGTATTATGTAAGATCGATGATCTGAGGATTTTAACTGCCCACCATAAAGACCACAATAGAACTAATAATAAACTTGATAATTTAATGTGGTTATGTTTGAATTGTCACTATCTTGTCCATCATGATAAGGAATTAGATCAGAAAGTCATGGAGGCGTTAGTGTAATGGTAGCACAACAGGTTGTGGTCCTGTTAGAGGGGGTTCGATTCCCCTACGTCTCCCCAGAAGTTCTAACCAGTCACCACAGCATATTTTGAGGCTAACTTTTATTACCCCTGAAGGGATTGCTTGAACCTGAAAAATGTTAGAGGATCTTTTCCTGATAAATAAAATCAGCTATTTTTCGACTAATGAAGATTATTCCCTTGGGTGATGGGTGGATAAAATCCTGAGTGCTAATATAATTAGGATTTCCATCACCATTTTCCAGCAAAGAATCCTTAAAAATGTTTATCACCGGTATATTGTGGGAATTAGCATAATCAATGTGATTTTGGATATAAGCTACTCTTTCTTGAACCCATTTAGCCCTTACGTCACTGGTAAGATCAACTTGGTTCTTAGCAAAAATGGTCTTGTTGGGAGATATAGTTGCAACAAATACAACTTTACCTCTAGGATGAGATGATTGTAAGGTAGCAATTGCCTTGTCTAGTTCTTCGTTTTGTCTTTTTAACCCTTGTTCTAAAGGAAGCTCAGAAGGAGGGTTTTCTCCGAAAGATTCTATTAAAATCAAATCATAATCTATTTTTGAGATGGGCATAAATTTTCTTCCATGTTCAGTCTCTTTGGCTATCCTATCTACCAAAGACAAAACATTCGTAGATCCAAAACCATAATTTAAGATTTCAAATGATTTTTTATAATAATCTGAAAGGTATTGCTTCAACTCTGTGGAGTTTCCCAAGGCTTCGGTCATGGAATCTCCAACTATGACTATGGTGTAATCTTCAGGATATTTGACTTTTTGTTCTTTTGTAATACTTACCCCCTTAGCAGATGGCGGATTTGGTTTAGGCTTAAATGTTAAAAGATAAAAGAATCCAATACATAAGACAATGATTGCAAAACAAACAATAATTCCAAGTTGTTTTTTTAATGTCATCTATTAACTATACCACTATGGATCTTTGATCAATATCTTAACACCTAAAGTTCAAGCTCTTTCTCTTGGCAAAATGTAAAATAAGTCCGAACATTGTTGCATAGGGGACCCCTAGATATTATTTGATATATTTAACACTAAATCTGCTTTTTGTTTAGGTTCGCATTTTTCTTGATAGTTTTTAAATGCCTTCAACCCTAACCTGATTTATAAGCCAATGTGCTGAACTCATTGTTCTCTTCTTTTTTGTATTGTTCAACCAGATTTCTAATGTCTGAATAATCAAACAAGCCTGCTACTAATTCTTCGATCGAGACTTCTTTATCAACTAATGATTGTCTATGTTCAATAGGAGTTAAAAAATTATCCATATGAACTAGTAAAGCGTCAATCCTACCCTTCTCCATTAAATCTAGTATCATGGATTTGCCAACTCCTGGCATTCCATCAATAGCAACAACTACTTTTGGATTATTCTGTATCATCACTCTTCACGGTTCAAGTATATCAAAATTGAGGAATATAAACGGAATTGTTCTTTATTTGGGTACAAACCCTTCGGTAAACTCAAGGCTATAGCTGCATCCAACCAAATTAATTATTTTGCAGAAAAGTGAGGAACCTTTAGATCTTCCGGTGGTTCTATATTAAGATTTTTCTCCACAGTTGTTAATCTTGTATCTACCCTTTCAATATTGTACTGGTTAATCTTGTAGCTATCAGCATAGGATTTTAGTGTCATCTCAGTTTCAGTTACAGAAGGTAAAACTCTATTATCTAGAGTGTCCTTCATATCTGCTTGAGCCTTCTTTACTTCTACCAGATCTTTTTTTATTGGTTCTAAAGCTACATTAAGTAGTTTTTTAAAAGTTTGTTCATCCATAACTCTATGTTATTAAACTTTAGTGAGAAAAACAAGGAATATCATTTATATCAAAACTTCTCATAAGTTTAATTTTTCTTACTATTTCTTTTTCTTCTTTAAACGGAATCATATTGTAGGCTTCCGAATCCATACCAAGAAATTTAAAAAAGCTCACCGTTGGCGGCTTTTCTATCAGATACCTCTTGAATAACCTTTCCTACAACAATTGCATTTGGACAGGTAACCCTCTCTAGTTCTCTCAGTGTTTCTAAGCAATAACCTTCCCACCTGGCTCTTGGCCAAAATTTCCCACTCTCACCAATAATGGTACCGGGCCTATAAAAACCACCATTTAAATCTTGATGCTGAATTTGAGTAAACAGAATACATGCATTAGTTCCAACCCTTTCACATAAACCTGACAAATTTCTAACATGCCAAATACATTTACCTTCTCTATTTAAAGGACGCTTTAATGCTTCCATTTTCTAATTATATACCTAAATTCTGCTACAAAAAACAATTATTCTTACTAAACACTGTATCAATCGATCTTACAGATTTTTTATATTTAGAATTTAAAATTGATAGTATGTCTGCTGAAGGAAGACCGCAAACATACGAAGTTCAAGTTACCCCAGGAGTTCCTTTTGGAGTGAGACCAAATTTTACCTCCCTAGATTTAAACCCGGAGTGTTTTCGAGAAAAAGCCACAAAAGTGGATGAAGGGATTATAGTAGACACCATTGGCTTAAACATTGCTAGAGGTCATGCTAAGGGGATGATCAGAGTTATTGAAATAAGCTCAGGATTTGATGCTATCGCCTTACCAGTTACATTTCCAGGAGGAGATATTCGACCTTATACCTTTGAAATGGAGATCTTTGATCTTAACCAAAAAGAGCTTAACAGAGCTAACATGGCTATTCTTTTTAACCAAAGACATTTTAATGCAAACACTGATTTTGATGAAGTTTGCTTAGAAGATGAAGGAAAAGCCGATCTATATCATACAAGCTGGACTGAAAGTGGGTATAGAGAGAGCACTCTATTGGGTTTTCGCCGGTCGGAAATTCCGAATGTAAACTTTTTAATAACTGGTTTTGATACAAAATCTCCTTTATGGAGACTTCCTCTTATGAAATTACCTTTGAAGAGATTATTGAACAAGTAGAACCTGTCATAAACGTGGTCTTGAGTTAACAAGACCACGTTTGATTAAAGTAGTAATCCTTAAAACTACATTTGGTGCATCGCCCTTACTTCTTCTGGGGTGTGACGTTTTACCTCTACAACCCTGGCGGTATTAATCATTGGATTTGGAAGCATATCCTTCACCTCGTGTTCATCATCAGCATCAAGTAATGCATATCCAGTATGATCGCCCATATCGCAACCAAACCACACAGAGCCCAGCAAATCTGACCCTTTCTCAGCCATCTCATCCAAAGACTGAAGACAGGTTTCTTTTGTATGAGGCATTTCAACTAAATATTTTGCCAATTATTCTGCACCTCCTTTCTTTAAAAAAGATAAATTTATTATCTAAGGTATGTTTAAGAAAAAAGGGTCAAAAGAGTAAGAGTTTCAAAGGAAACAATTAAATCTAGCCCTCACTTGGGGGATACATCTGTGTGTATTGGCGGCGAAAAGACCGCCTTGCTCTAATTAAAAGTTGTTTTAGTGCGTTATTGTTAATACCTAATATATCCGATATTTCGGCATATTTAAATCCATGACATTCACGTAAAACCAATGCTGACTTTTGTTGGGCAGTTAGTTTATCCAATACTTGAGAAACTACATCATTTTGAACAACGCTTTTTTCGGGATCAATGGTTCGAGAAAGAAAAGATGCTTGAAAAAGTGGCTCTTTCTCAGTTCTAGTTTTTCCCTTTCTTGATTCGTCTATACATGCGTACCTCGCACTTTGATAAAAATATGCTTGAGGATTAAAATTTCCTCTAGCTATCACTCCTGGAAGAGTCATCATACCTCTCACAAACACATCTTGTGTTAGTTCCTGTGCACGTTCTGGATCTCTAATCCTGCTTGTGATAAATCTTTCTATTGGAGCTCTATATTCAGAATAAAGGGAAGCAAAATAGTCATTATCAATGCTTGGTCCCTCAACTTGTGCCATACTAGCCTTAAATAATAAAACAGACCAAGCCATTTGTCTACATATTATTTAGTAATTATTCAGTTCTTTCCAGTGGTCCGTCATTGCGAGCGTAGCAAAGCAATCTTCTACGGTAGGAGATTGCTTCTGGGCCAGTGGCCCATCGCAATGACGATTTGGCTGGACAAAACTAACTAGTTACATTATTTAGTCACTTTTTAGAAGGATATTAAATCTATAATATTTGCCAATCTAGATTGGTCCCTTCTTAATATTTCTCCAGTTTCTGGGGAGAAATTAATTTTTATTGGCAGTGTAATTGGAATAATACCTACAAGCCTATGGGATTTTAAAGCACTAATCTCATAAGCTGGGATACCATCGATTTCTACAAGCATTATTGCATTTACCTTACTTGCTGCCTGATTCTTTATTAGTTCATTAACTGCCTTATCGGTAGAAACCGTTAACACCCTTGTGCCAGCAGATGTACTAGCAATTAGGTGTTCACCTTCAGCAAAAACCTTTATCGTGGGGCTAACGGCATAATCAATTTTGTTTATAGAAAGTAAAGCGGGGGGAGGTTTACCTAAGATACTAATTAAAGCTGTAACAGCAGCGAATAGAATAAAAACTATAGCAAAAGTTAAAAATACTTTAGGAGCAGTGCTACCCTTCATCTATTCAAAGATAGTTAGGGCTTATGTTTTTGTCAAATCCTTATTCTTATCTGGATGCTTTCCATTCTCTTACAAAATTACAGCTTAAATATTATTTTATGTTTGTATCTTTAATTTAATAACTATAGTTTATGTCTTTATTACTCGAGAAATTTTGTGGAGGAGAAGGATGGATAAAAGTTAGAGAATATACATCTTCTGATACACCTTTATCCATAGCTAACAACATGGGTAGAGGAAAAAGGGAATTGTACGTATATAATAGTTTGCCGGAAAAATCCTTAATATACCGCTTCCCAAACCCTCACGTGTTACATGGAGAACCACTCAGCACAATACTTGACAAAGTAAGCCAGTATGCGGAAGTTACAGAATTACAGGGTGATGAGAGATTTACGATTAATGTGCAGTGTGATGCAGGGCTTACACTTCATAGGTTTAGATTCACGCAGCTTAACCATACACCAAGCTTGCTGCTACCAGAAAACTTATAGCAAAAATAGCTAGAGTTATAATTATCGTTTCAATTAAATTATTTAGTTTAAATTCTAAGTGTAGGTATTTTTTAGCATAATAATTTAAGTGTGAAGAAATTATTCTCATTGTTTCAACCTTCTATATATTAAACAAGATTGTTAAGTTTTCTGTTAGAATTTAATAATGACCTCGAAAAAGATCCTTTTTCTTTTTGCAGTAGTTTTATCTTTTGCTTTCGTATTCTTTTCTTACCTAGTAGCAAAAGAAGCCTTTACCCAATTTGATTTCGATACAACTGTTAAAATACAAGACCATTTATCCCGAAAAGTAGACCTACCATTTTCCTTGATTTCTGTTTTTGGTTCTGCTGAAGTCACGGGAAGTTTATGGCTTGTTATGGTTATTCTATTTTTGATTAAACGATATTGGTTAACTGCAGCGTCTCTTTTTCTTTTTCCGTTTGGATTGTTTTTGGAGGTGTTTGGGAAAGTATTTGTACACCACCCAGGACCGCCTTTTTTGTTTTACAGAGGGGTTCTTGACTTTAATTTTCCTAGTCACTATGTCCACACAGAGTATTCATATCCTTCGGGTCACACCTACAGGTTGGGTTTCTTACTTTCATTGATAATTGTTTATTTCTTATTCCGAACTAATTTTTATATTAGAGTCATAACAATACCTATCTTACTTTTCTTTGTTTTATCGGTTGTTGTTTCCAGAATATATTTAGGAGAACATTGGACTACAGATGTAATTGGTGGCTTGCTACTTGGGTCATCTTTTGGCATTATTTCTGGTATAACTATTCCTTTCAAAGGAAAGGTGCAGGATGGAATCTCTTAACTTTGTTATTTTTGGCATTACCAGTAATTTAGCTCAAATAAAATTAATTCCAGCACTTTATGATTTAGCTGAAGCCAATATGCTTCCTGCAAATACTAATATTATTGGTATCTCCAGACATCCTAAAGATTTTCGAGAGCTCCAGGACTACTTCAAGGAAGTCTTAAGTCAAGAGAACAGGCATCATCAACATAAAATTAAACCTGAAGTATTTGAAATATTAACTAAAAATATCTCACATGTTGCAGGACACGCGGAAGACGCAAAACTTTACCGAGATTTAGAAGACCATCTAAGCAAACTTAATACTAATACTGAACACGCTAATACTATTTTCTACCTTGCTACTTATCCCGAACTTTATGAAAAGATATTTAGTAATTTAAAAAATTTTGGTTTAAACAAATCAGACAAAGGTTGGGTTAGAGTAATTATTGAAAAACCAATCGGAAACGATCTTCAAAGCGCTAAGCAGTTGAATAACTTATTATCAGAGTATTTTACTGAGGATCAAATCTACAGGCTTGACCATTACTTAGGAAAAGAAACTTTACAAAATATTTTAACCTTTAGATTTGCTAATAATATTTTTGAACATCTAATTAATAAAGATCATATTGATCATATCCAAGTTTCTGCACTAGAAGATTTTGGAATTGGACAGCGGGGTGGATATTACGACAGCGTTGGAGCCTTAAAAGATGTGGGACAAAACCATCAACTACAAATGGTTGCTTTTGCAACAATGGATAGACCTCTGCATTTTACCAGCGAAGAAATTACTAAAAAAAGAATTGAGATTTTAAAATCACTAGTTCCAATGCCAAACAAAGTTGTTTTTGGTCAGTACAAAGGATACAAAGAGGAAAAAAATATTAACCCAAATTCTCAAACTGATACTTATTATGCTCTTAAATCAGAAATCGAAAATGAGCGATTTAAAGGTGTACCAATATATGTTCGGGCTGGAAAAAAGCTAAAAGAGACTGTCACAGAGATATCTATTGTATTTAAAGCTACCAAACCAAATGTCTTGATTTATCGCATTCAACCAAATGAAGGTATAGTTTTAAAAATTTTAACTAAAAAGCCAGGCCATACCCTAGAACTTGAAGAGACTTATATGCAATTTTGTTACCACGACTATGGAAATGCTTTACCAGACGCATACGAAAGACTAATTTCTGATGCAATAAATGGGGATCAAACATTCTTCAATCATGCAGAAGAAGTAGAAGCACAATGGGCTTTTATCGATCCACTAGCCAGTCAAAAAACCCAAGTCCATGAATACGGACCTGGAACCTGGGGACCTGAAGAAGCTGATAAATTAATTAAAGAAGACGGAAGAAGTTGGCTTAAACCTTCAAATTTATTCTGTAAGTTCTAGTTAGTCTACTTAGTTACTGCGTGTTTTCCAAATTCGCCCCGCATGGCAGAAACTGCTTTGTTCCTAAATCCATTTGAGGAGCTTTCTTCAACCTTCCATGATTCTTCTCTTGCTCTAATTGATTCTTCAATAACAGGCGTATCTATACCCATTTCTTTGGCAGCTTGAACAGTCCAATCTGCCTCTCCAGGGATTCTTATGTTTCCTCCTCCGCCTGATCCGATCATAGATGATATGTTGTCTAAATTAGGTTCTTTACTTAATGCATCCTTCATCCATCCAACTAGCCTAGAGGTAATAACTGATTGATGGTTGTAAAGATCCATTACTTGAATTAAATCAAAGTTAAATTGAGCTTTCTTCAAAACAGCAATTCCCTCTGCTAGAGCTTGCATCATTCCATACTCTATTCCGTTGTGTACCATTTTGGCAAAATGCCCTGCCCCTACTGGACCTAAGTGTTGGAAAGCTCCTGGAGCAGCTAATTTCTCTGCAATGGGCTTTAATCTTTGATAATCCTCATCACTTCCACCAATCATTAAACAAGCACCACCTCTAGCTCCTCCAGGACCACCCGAAGTTCCCATATCCATGAAATGAATGCCTTGCTTGTTTAAATCTTCAGCTCTTCTTAAAGTATCTTTATAGAAAGAATTTGCAGCATCAACTATTAAGTCATTTGGCTCAACATATTTTTTCAACTCAATTATAAATTCATCAGTCACATCACCTGCCGGCAGCATAAGGATAACTAATTTAGGAGATTCTAATTTAGAAACGAGATCCTGGATATTTTTTGCAGCAATTGCACCAGCGTTTGAAACTTCTTTTAAAGGCTCTTGAGATCTATTCCAAGCTACAACTTCAATCCCTTGCTCTAGTGCATGAAGCACCATATTTTTACCCATCTTACCAAGTCCGATGAAACCGATATTCATGTTTACTGTCTAATAACCCGAGAACTTTGGAGAGTATCTTTGAGCCAATCATTAAAACTTTTAGCGGTCTTTTGTCTCTTTAATAAACTGGAAACCTGATCTTTAGTCTCTGCGCTAATTGAAGCTTCCGGATCTATCACATCAGCAAATTGTTCTTTGTTGGCTTTAATATAATTTTTAATCTCTTCATCACTTATTTGAACATCTTGACCAAACATCTTTTCAATCATGACTTGGAATTCTATCTGTTTTTTTAAATCCTCCATATTCATTCCTTGAATTTCTAAAATCTGTTTCAGCTGCTCAGGGCCACCTTGTTGAGTTTCTATTTCTTTAATCTGTTTTTCTATCTCGTCACTTGCAACACTTACCCCACGTTTTTTGGCTTCACTTAAAACTAATTGTTCACTAATTAATTGCTCTTTTAAATCTTTTCCATATTTATTTTCTAACTCCTTATATACTTGAAAACGCGTAATCGGTGTTTGATCAACCCAAGCAATTATTGAGAATTTATACAAGTAATAGCCTAAAACTCCGAGTACAATTATTAGTCCTGAAAGATAAAGGAGTTTGTTGTTTTTAAAAAAGTTAACAATTTTTTGGGAAAAGTCAATACTTGCTAGTTTATTTTCTACTATCTCTGTTTCTTTGCTTACAACCGTTTTTTTAGGCGCTTTTTTAACGGGATTTTTTGTCATATTTGACGCTGTCTCTAATGTCTTTTTTCTTGGCATATTAATATTTAAGTGTAAATATCATATCATGGTTTTAGATAATTACAACAAGCAAATTTATGGTTATTAAGAATTTAACAAACAAAAATATATTATCAATTGATGCAAAAATTTGCTCTTCTATTTTTGATAAATTGCTTGGAATGCTAAATAAAAATAATCCAAGAACTTTAATATTTTATACTAGATTTGGTGTACACACATTTGGACTTATCAAACCTATTGATGTGTTGGTCTTAGATAAACAAGACCGGGTTGTGAAATTAAAGAAATCCTTAAAACCTAACTCTCTATTCTTCTGGAACCCAAAATATTCATTAGTCATAGAAGTACCTGAAAAGACAATAGAAAAAACTAAAACTTACATAGGTGACAAGATGATTATTGAATCTAGTTAAGGTATAATTCTCGTGTTGCGCCCGTAGCTTAATGGATAGAGCACAACGCTTCGGACGTTGCGGTTGGGGGTTCGACTCCCTCCGGGCGCGCACATTATCAATTTGGTTAAGGAGGTGAGCTTATGGATGATGATAAGCAACAAAACGATCAACCTGAGACCCAAAAAGAAATGCTTTCTGATGAAAATGAGAAAGACGGGGTAGTTGAGCAGTCTCAACCGGAAATTGAAGATTCTCAAACACCTGGTACGGGTGGTCATATGCCAGGAGATTTTAATGACTACGAGGTTGTAGATATTGATAATGCTGTGGAAAGTATGGGTATTAGGTCGGATGACAAAGGACGTAAACCCTTAAACATGGCAGAAGATTTAGATACTGATGACAAGGAAGAATGGGAAGAATAAATCGGGCCGGTAGCTCCCGCCGTCAAGTAAAACATGACAGGCGGGCCCGCTAGTCCTGTTACACTGGACAGCGGGCAGCGGTATAATAATTGGAAAAAATTTTAAAAGATAGAATATAATGGGCCGGTAGCTCAGCGGTAGAGCAGTAGACTCTTAATCTATTGGTCGTGGGTCCAAATCCCACCCGGCTCACTATTCATATACTACTTTAGCTTTCTCAGATCCTTTGTAATTTGAGTAATCTTTTCTAATTTTATCTTTAAACATAAATAGTGCTATTCCGGTTAGGAAAACAATGAAAGCTCCAAAACGGATAGCAAACCCGGGACCAAAACTATCTGCCAAAAACCCCACCTGCAAACTTCCTAAAGGAGATAATCCAATAAACACGAGTGTATAAAGACTCATGATCCTTCCCCTTAATTTGTCTTCTACCATTCCCTGCAAGGCTGTATTCACGGTTGAAAATTGTATGAGTAAACTAAATCCAGCCAAAATTAAAAAAGGCAAAGCACTAATTAGTGAGTTTGTAAAACTAAAAGAAAAAATAGCAAAAGTAAAAAGCATATTACCACCTAATATGAAAAATATTTTATTAATTTTTTTACCATAAATAGAAACTATCACACTTGCAACAAGCGCCCCTATACCAGATGCTGTATAAAGCAATCCTAAGCCTCCAGCATCTTGATTTAACATCTGCCTTGCAATAACTGGCATAATAGTTGCATAAGACCAACCAAAAATAGAATTAACCGCAGCGAAGCACAAAAGTAATTTAATTACTGGGTGATTCCATGCATAAACAATACCCTCTTTGATCGCCTTTAAAGGATGGATCGGACGAGTGTCTTTTTTAATTGAAATATTCATGGAAAGAAGTGCAAAAATCACTGCTAAAAAACTTACTCCGTTTATTATAAAAGCCCCACCCGTTCCGACAATAGCAATTAAAACTCCAGCAGCAGCCGGACCGATAATTCTGGCACCATTAAATACGCTAGAATTTAAAGCTACAGCAGAATGTAAATCTTCCTTACCAACTATATCAACAACAAAGGATTGTCTGGCCGGATTATCTAAGGCCACCACTATTCCAGTTAAAAACGAGATAAGGGCAATATGCCAAATAGTCACTGTTTTTGTTATAGTTAGAATCCCCAGGATAAAGGCAAGTAGCATAAACGCTATTTGAGTAAGCATTATTAGTTTTTTCCTATTTACCCGATCAACAATAACCCCGCCAAAAAGTGCAAATAGCAAAATTGGGATATGATTTAATGCAGCAATAGTTCCTACCCAAAAAGCAGATTGAGAAAGCTGCCAGACAAGCCAACCCTGGGCAACATTTTGCAACCAAGAACCTATAAATGAAACCAGCTGGCCAACAAAATACAATCTGTAATTTTTGTATTTCAGTGCAGGAAAGGCTGTTTTAATCCTTTGAACCCATTTTCTGGACTCGCCTAAACTAAGCTCTTGCGACTCACTAATAATATACCGGTCACTCGATGAAACTTGACTGCTCATAAATATTTAGATTAATTAATTCCGGGAAGAGAAGTCTAAAGACTAGACTAAAGGAATATATTCATTTTAGCGAAGCGAGGTTTTGGTGTAAAGAGCTAAAACCGTAACTATTTAGTATTTTCCAGTACACTGTCATCGCGAGGACTCCGATGTACATCGGAGGACGCGGCGATCTAATAACCTGCCGGCAGGCAGGGATTGCTTCCCCCGACGTAACGTCGGGATCGCAATGACGATTTGGCTGGACAAAACTAACTAGTTACCTAAAACCAGTTTGTACATAAAACATATATAGCTGGCACAATCTACGGATAACCTAATTAAAAATGAAGGCCTTCTTTAATTATTTGTTTATCAATATGGGCAAAGACATTGTTTATGTCTTCTCTTTCAACATATAAAGTAAATAGTTTTTGAATATCCCAATTTCTTCGTTCACATTCTTTTAGAATAATCGCAACTGTTGGAATTAGACTCTTAGTATACAGATTCTTAACACTTACTCTTTCTAATACACCTTCGTTACATTCTGGCAATGCTTCTGCTCTGTAGATTCCCCAAAAAAAGCAAAAAACTCGTTCTCTATTTAGAATCTGACGACTAAACTCAGTCAGTGGTAAATCTGTTAAACCTGTTTCTTCTTTCAATTCTCTCACTGCTCCTGCTAATTGATCCTCCCCAAGTTCTATCTTTCCTCCAAGACCCGTGTACAAATTAGGGGCAACATCTGTATCTGTGCGACGTTTGAGAAGTATTAATGACGATGGAGAAAGACTATCTGCTAAAAAGATTGTTGTATATCTCTTTTCGAATCTATTCAGCATGCTTCAAATTATATCAGGTATCGTGAGATTTAGATTCATTCGAAAAATAAATAGAAGCTAAGAAAGTTGTGATTGGAACTGCCAGAACAAGGCCGATACTTCCAACAAGTGTTCGGACAATTTCTTCAGAAACTATTTCATAATTTACAACTTCAGAGAACGGATGGGGATTGTTTACAAAAAGTAATAGTAAAGGAAGTGCTGCGCCGACATAAACCAAAATTAAAGTATTCACCATCGAAGCAATATGATCCCTGCCAACACTCATCCCTTTTTCAAACAAATCTTTAAATTTTAGTTTTTCTTGAGTTTCCTTTAATTTACTAACAACAGCTGCCTGGGAAACAGTAATATCATCCAAGATACCAATGGCACTTATTATTATTCCGGCTAGCAGAAGACCCCTTATATTTAGAGTTCCGGCTTTAGCTACCTGCAAAAATGCAGCTTCTTCAGACGCAAATCCGGAAATCTTAGAACCACTAATGAATAAGTTTGCCAGTATTACGGTAATTAAAAGAGTTAGAAAGGTTGAAAAGACAGCTACATTTGTCTTTTTATTAAACCCATGAGAAAGATAGAAAGTTATAGGAACTAAAATTGCTGCTGCTAGTAAACTCACAAGAGTAGGATTGCTGCCATTTAGAAGCTGGGGCAATACAAAAGTAAAAAGAATTAAAAAGGAAACTACCATACCTAAAACAGAACTTAACCCTCTTTTTTTACCAATAAAAGCTACTAAAATTAAAAATAAAGCGGTAAGAATTTTTAAAGAATTCCGTCTAACGTAATCTGTTACATAAAAAACATCTTTACCTTCAAAATCTTTACTTGCTAAAATCACCACCCAATCCCCTGCCTTATATTGGACAACGTTTGCCATGGGTAAATTTCCATTTTCGATAACAACTGTCTGTCCTGCTTTATCTTTATTCACAATATTTACTTCTAGTTTTTGGTAAATCTGTTCCTTACCTAAATCAAGCTCTTTTTCTTCTATTACTCTCAAAATTTTTCCCTCATAGTAAATATTTTGGGTCTGTTCGTCGGCGTAAACAAAAGCTGGACTAACTAAGATCAAAAAACTTAAATAAATACTGACTAAGAGTTTCATCCTAAAAATATTCAAGCTGCATATCTAATATTTTCTTTAAAGTTTCTTCTTTCTTTTTCAAGAAAACAACATTGTACTTTGGGTAATATAAGAAAGTTGCTGGAGAGGAATCATGAAGAACTTTTTGAAAATCAGCATATTTTTGTTTGCGCTGCTGCAAATCTTGCAGCTTTCTACCATCTTCCAAATCTTTATCAATCCGGGGAGATGAGAGTTTAGAAATATTTATCTGTCCCAGTTTGTGCCATAAAGAATATTGGTCAGGATCAGGGGGAATCTTTTGAGAGATAAGCAATGCTTGGAAATCTTGTGGCAAACCACTCTCTACCCGGAGTATTGCATTTATTCCAATCTTTTTCCAAGCTTCAACCACCTGCTCCCCAATACTTTTAAGAGGCGTGGTAACAGTTAAAATAATTGGAGTGTCTTTGCCGTTTTGGACTTTTTTGAAGCTTTTCAATGCTTGTTCTTCATTATCTAAAAAGTCCTTAACATAAGGGTTAAATGCCCAAGAGGTTGGAGGAATTGATGTTTTAGCCTCAATTTCATTTTTTATTGATGGCGCAGAATAACTTAAAGCTAGTCTAAAGTTTTCATCTGACAAAACAGGATCAGCGGTATTATAAAAAATGGTAACGATTCTACTGTAAGTTACTTGCGAAAATGATGAAAATGGCCGCTGAGTTATTAAATCATCAATGTCACCTACTCCAAGCAAACTATTTACCTCGCCAAGTTTTAGAGCAGTTTTTGCTATCTTTTCATTTGGGTAAAATTTGATTATTACTTCTGGCAGATTTTGTCTAATCGGTTTTAGAGTAATTTTTTTGATAAAAATAATATCTTTTTGAATATCTGCGATTTTATAAGGACCCAAGCCTAAATTTGTATTCTTTTTAAATACAGGCCTGGAAAGAAGAGTTGGGAAAGGACTAAACGAGTCAACTAATTTAAATTCAATCGTTTGGTCGTCTGGAGTACTCACCTGCGCATCAGGAATTGATATTGAAATATCCTTTGCAGAAACTAAAGTACCATCAATCCAGGATAGATCCTTTCTCAACTTGAATGTATACAACTTTCCATCATTACCAACTTGCCAATTCTCTACTAAGTTTGGTTCTGCTTGTCCATCTTTGCCAATCTTTACCAACCCTTGCGAAAGCAGTTGGGTAACAACCCCTGGCAAATCATCTTGGGTATGAGTACCTACTATACCTTGAGAAATAGTTTCCTTCTTGAAGCTTTCGTTTAGTGAATAGATACCAAAACCTAAAAGAAGAATCAGAAAAACAGCCAGAACTATTCTTTTTTTATATCTGGCAAAAATCAAAATGAAATAAAAGAAAAGAAACCGAAGCTTCCTCAAATGACCACTCCCAAAAGCGATGTTACTAGGAATAAAAACGAGATGATGATTGTAATAATAAAGATTAGTTTTTCAGCCCCTCTTCTGGTTGAATAAAAAGCCATATTAGAGCCAAAAGTACCACCAAGGCCCGAACCCTTACCTTGCAGTAGAACTAATCCTACTAAAATTATTCCAAGTATTATTTGAACTATATTTAAAATATTCTCATTCATTGCATTTAATCCTTGATGATCCACTTAAACAAATTAATAATTAATCCTATCAAAAGCGAAGCAACTATTGCTACATGCAAAACGTTTAAATTCATTGAAGGTATAATAACACCTCCCAAGTCCGCTCCTGGAAAAAGGTATGGCATAATTTTAAATTGTGGAAGGATTAAAGTCAAAACATAGAAACCTAAGACATTTGCAAACCAAGAAAAAATCCCCAGAGTCAGTAGATTGATAGGCAAAAGAACGATTTTTATTAAGGGTACAACAAGAATATTAATAAACATAAAGACTAGCGCACCTATAAGAAGAGTTTTTGGTCCACCTTCATAAGTAAATGCCGGTAACACATAGGCTATAGAGTATAAAGCAACCAGGTTAATTAAAAAATTACGCAAGAGTTTCTTCATCTAAAGATATTATACTCCAAAAGATTGGTTCCTCAATTTGCGGTGATAGGAAACCGCAAATCTATGCGCTTCATCACGAAGCTTTTGAAGTAACCGCAGGCTCAAGCTTCTTTTTGGAAGCTTAATAATCTCTCCATCTGGCGGATACAACCACTCCCTGTTTTTGGCTAAGCCAAAAACAGGAATTTCAAATTTAAAATTTAAAATTTCAAATTGAACAACCCTTGCTTGTCCTCTCCCACCATCTACAATAATCACATCTGGCAGCGGCCACTCAGGGTGTTTTAGTCTTCTCTTTATCATCTCCCGATGCATACCAACATCATTTGGCTTACCGGAAATCCTAATTTTAAATTTTCGGTACTGGGATTTATCAATATCACCATGAGATAAAACAACCATTGAACCAGTAGCATTTATTCCCTGAATATTAGAGATATCATACCCTTCAATTCTCTCTGGGAGCTCTTTTAAATTAAGATCTTTTTGCAACTGCCTTAGAGCCTGCGATCTTTCATCTTCTAAAAAGTTTGGATTTTCCAAGTAGATATGGACTCTATTTCGTTGAGTGATATAATTTAAGCCCTCCAGTATCTTTTTGAGTTGTTGGGCTTTTTCAAATTCTAAATTTTTAGCATGCCGCCTGATATCATCATTTAATTCATCAATTAACTCCTGTTTTTTGCCTTCAAGTAATTTAATTAACCGGTTGATATTTTTGTTGTACTCTTTTGAATCAATAACCCCAGCACAAGATCCAGGACAAAGATGAATATGATAATAAAAGCAGGGTTTAAATTTTTTTGAGCGCATATTATTACACCAGGGAAATATCTTTCTTAAACTTTTTAGCGTTTCTTTTACCAACCTAGATGAAGGGAATGGGCCAAAATATTTCTTACTATCCTCAAGTTCATGCTTCCTGGCTGTCTCAACAGAAGGGAAATTACCTTTCGTGATTTTTATATATAGATAATCTTTATCATCAGTTAACCTAATATTAAATTTTGGTAAATATTTTTTTATTAAATTAGCTTCTAAGATCAAAGCCTCTAATTCCGATTCAACAACAATAGTCTCTAGATCAGCTGTTTCCTCGACCAAAAGCAAAGTCTTTGGGTCTATTTGGTTTTTTGAAAAATACGAAGAAATTCTTTTGTTTAGGTCGATTGCTTTTCCCACGTAAATCACGCCACAGCTTTTGTTTTTAAACATATAGATGCCGGGTTTGTGAACTAATTTTTGCTTATCAATATAGCCTGGGATCATTCGCGTAGAGTATAGTCTTTAAAGTCTACTTAAATCAAATTATGAACTCTTCTTTTTCTTAAAGTTACTTTTTTTCAAATACAATAGAACAGATACTATATAACCTAAAAACATAACTACAACTGAAATACCAACAATAACCGGAAATGTCCTTGCCTCAAAAAATGGTTTTACAAGAATTTTCTGGTCTGTTTTCTGGCCTGCAATATTTACTTGGATAATATCTTCAAATGATGAAAAAAACGAATCAGAATTTAAGCGAAACTCAAGTTCTTTTCTGCCAAAAGGTGGAATACTTACATCATACAATTTAATGTTTTTACCACTTTCTTTAGTCAAATCTGACAATATATTAACTTTGGATGAGGAAATATCAAGTTCTTCAGCGTTGTAATTTGAGTTCCCTGTATTTTCTATACTAATTTTCATATTAGTAGGAAAGCCTCCATATAGAAACTCCGGCAATCTCAAGAGTACGCTAATATTTGAAGTTGGTTTAAATTCTTCAGCAGTAAACTCTACATTCACATCTTTGGGTAAATTAATATCATTAAAAGATCCATTTATGGCGATTACAAAATGATTTAGATCAAAACGAGAAAAGTAATCAACACCACCTGTTGTATTTTCCCAAGTTGGATCTATCATCACCCAACCAAATCTAGAATCATAATATTCTGGCCACATATGTAAAGATTTTCCCTGAAAAGATAGAGGTCTCAGCGCTGTATTAGGAGTATAGGCAAAACCTACCAAAGCCTTTGACGGAACATTTGCAGCCCTGGATAAAGAAATAAAAAGGTCGGTAAATTCACTGGAAAGAGCATTATCAGAATTAGAGATAGCAGTAAGTCCCCCTAGCCGCTCAAAATTGTTTTCAGAAAGCCTTTTTTCATTAAACCCTAAATTAGAAACTACAAACCGATGGATCAACCGGGCTTTTTCCTGATTCGTATCAGGGATTTTGCCTTGAAAAATATCAACTAGTTTAGCTTTGATCGCTGGATTGTCTTTGTCCCAATATTTGTCGCCTTTAGTATAAAGTTCGTATCTGCTTGAGGCCACATTAATTTTTTCTGGAAAGATAAAAAGCTTAGACAAACCACTTACCCTTACATCAAGTGATTGCTGCTTACCTACTTTAAACCAAGCCAAGAAGTTACCGTCCACATCTACAGTTACATCCTCTGGTTTTGGATCAATATTGTTTATAATCACTTCTTGATAGGGAGTGTCTGGGGGTAAAGCGATTTTTGCAATAGTTGGGATGGCTTTATCATTGGTAATTTTATAGCTTAGGTTAAATTTTAAAAATTGATTGACACCAAAGTTTGCTAAAATTCCAGATTTAGAAATTTGATCTTTGTTAAACTTTAAGTTCAGCTTCCCACCAATTTCTGATTGTCCGCTTGGTTCAGGAACGATTGATGTAGGATCGCTGAAACTTACGGGTACGGATAATGTTAAATTATAGTCAGTAATATCATCAGTTAAAACTACTTTGGGTACTGAAACCTGCCAAACAGAGCCTTGAAGCTGAGCAAAATCCTTAGATTTAAACTTTAAAGTCCAAGTATATTCTTTATCTTTACCGGCAAGCTGTTGGTTAAATTTAACATTTATATTGAACTTGTTTTTGAGTTTATGCTTATCATTTGGTAAATCCTCAACCTGCTCTAACCTTACCTCCAAGGGGCCGCTACTATCAAAAGCTACTAAATCAGAAAGGTCAGAGGCAGCAATAGTTAAAGTAAAAGAAGAAGCATAGTATTTATCAGTTAAATTTTTTAAAGTTATTTTTTCAGTAACAGTCGTGCTCCCTGAAGAATCAACATCATAAACAACATTATATCTGCTGGAAAACTCCCCTGCAGCTAATGTATTTTTAGGGAAAGCTAGTCCAAATACTAAAAATAGTATGATAATGGCCAATTTTCTGATCATAATCTAATTTTAGCAGAAAAGGAGTTAAAGAATCTTAGCTAGGTATTTTCCAGTATAAGATTTCTCGTTCTTGGCAACTTGAGTTGGAGATCCTTCCGCGATAATTTGGCCTCCACCGTTTCCGCCTTCTGGACCGAGGTCTATAATCCAGTCAGCGTTTTTGACCACATCTAGGTTGTGTTCGATGACTATTACAGTATTTCCCATATCAACAAGTCTCATGAGGATTGATAGCAACCTTTCTATATCAGCAAAATGTAAACCTGTGGTTGGCTCATCTAAAATATAAACCGTATGCCCTGTTGGCCTTTTGGAAAGCTCCGAGGAAAGCTTAATTCTTTGAGCCTCTCCTCCAGATAAAGTTGTAGCACTCTGACCAAGTCTGATATAACCCAAACCAACATCATTTAAAACAGACAGTTTATTCTTAATTTGAGGAATATTCTCAAAAAACTTTAAAGACTCCTCAACCGTCATCTCTAAAACCTCTGAAATATTTTTCTCTTTGAAATGAATCTCTAAGGCTTCACGATTATATCTTTTCCCCTCACAAACCTCACAATCTACGTATACATCTGGCAAAAATTGCATCTCAATTTTAATTTTTCCTTCTCCTTCGCAAACTTCACATCTTCCACCTTTGACATTAAAAGAAAATCTTCCTGGGCCATAACCCCGGATTTTAGCTTCAGGGGAATTAGCAAATAGCTCACGGATAAAGGTAAAAGCTCCAGTATAAGTTGCAGGATTCGACCTTGGAGTTCTGCCTATTGGAGATTGGTCAACCATTACTACTTTATTTAAATATTCCAAACCTTTTAACTCTTTATGTTTTCCCGGACGGTCTTTTGAGTGATAGATTTTTTGAGACAGCGCCCTATACAAGATGTCATGAACAAGTGTTGATTTCCCGGATCCAGATACACCTGTTATGGCAATCAATTTTCCTAGTGGAAACTTCGCATTAATATTTTTCAAGTTATGCTCTGAAGCTCCTACGATTTCCAAGGCTGCGTTTTCCGGAACATCTAGTCTGTGTGGGAGCTTGATTACATCGTTACTTTTTCTTACCTCAACTTTTCTTTTTCCAGATAGATAAAGTCCGGTAAGAGAACTTGCGTTTTCCTTAATTTCCTGAGGAGTTCCAGAAGCAATGATTTTTCCACCATGTTCTCCAGCGCCTGGACCGATTTCAAAAAGAAAATCTGCTTCTTCCATAGTTTCCGCATCATGCTCATTAACAACAACTGTGTTTCCTAAATCCCGAAGTCTTTTGAGGGTTTGAATTAGCCTGGTATTATCCCTTTGATGAAGACCAATTGAGGGCTCATCTAAAACATATAAAACTCCAGATAAACCTGAGCCGATTTGAGAAGCAAGCCTTATCCTTTGGGCTTCTCCTCCAGCTAAAGTATTGGCTGCCCGATCCAGGGTTAGATAATCCAAACCAACATCTACTAAAAACTGCAAACGGGCTTTGACCTCTTTTAAGATTGGCTGGCCAATAACTAGTTCCCTTGAATTAAGTTTTGGGGCGGTTAAAGAACTAATCCAAGTTAAAGCGTCACTAATCGATTGACTAGTCACCTCAGCGATGTTTAATCCATCAATAGTAATAGACAAAGCTTCTTGCTTTAGACGCGCACCATTACACTTTGGACAGATCTCTTTGTACATATATTTTTCAATCTCTGCCTTTACAAAATCTGATTCTGTTTCTTTATATCGCTCTTTTAAATATGAAACTAAACCTGGAAAAGAAGCATAAAAATGAGTCCAACGTCCTTGTCTATTCTTCCCCTCTACCTTAAACTGTTGATCGGGAGCACCATAAAGCAATACTTTCCTGCCTTCTGGAGAGAGCTGTCCAAGCCTTGTAGACAAATCAAAACCATATTCTTTACCAACCGCCAAAATTAATCTTGTAAACCAAGTATCTGCTGTTGCAAGCTTAGAATAAGGCAAAATACCACCTTCTTCAATTGATAATATCGGATTTAAAATTGCATCAGGGTCAATTTCAAGCAAACTTCCAAGTCCTGTGCATTCAGGACAAGCACCATGAGGGGAATTGAAAGAAAAAAGTCTTGGTTCAACTTCTGAAAGGGCAATATTATCTACAGGACAAGCAAACCTTTCAGAGTATAAGTGATCTTCTAACTTTTTGGGATTAGTTGGGAAATCAAGTGATGCATCTAGCACCTCAGACACAATCATCGATCCATCTCCAAGTTTTAGGGCTGTTTCAACCGATTGAGTCAATCTGGAAATTATACTTGTCTCTTTTGTTATTACTAACCGGTCCACTACAGCATCGATTGTGTGTTTATTGGTTTTAATTAAGACTAAATCCTCTGACAGATCCCTGATTTGTTTATCAACCCTTACCCTGGAAAAGCCCTTTTTACGTAAGTCATCAAAAAGCTGAGTATATTCGCCTTTTCTATCTTTAACAATTGGAGCAAGAATCAGGATCCTATATTGTTTTTTGGAATCAGATTCAGCTTTTTGTATAATCTGTTCAACAATCTGTTCAACAGACCTTCGAGAAATCTCCCGGCCACAAACAGGACAATGAGGATGGCCAATCCGGGCAAACAATAACCTTAAGTAATCATAAATCTCTGTAGTTGTTCCAACCGTTGAGCGAGGGTTATGCGATGCGCTTTTTTGGTCAATGGAGATTGCAGGAGACAAACCTTCAATCGAATCAACGTCTGGCTTATCCATCACTCCTAAAAATTGTCTGGCATAGGAAGAAAGGGATTCTACATACCTTCGTTGACCCTCAGCATAAAGAGTATCAAAAGAGAGTGAAGACTTTCCAGAACCAGAGATTCCGGTAAAAACAACAAGTTTATTTTTAGGGATTTCTAGGTCAATATTTTTTAAATTGTTTTCCCTGGCGCCTTTAATGATGATTTTATCCACAGACATACCGAATATTTCCCGAAAAGTAAACCAAATAAGTATATCTTAAATGTTTACTTTAATCAAGGATGCCTCGAAGCATTCTGATTATTTTTGGAGATCTGAGTTTAGCTAAAGCTCTTGCTTCAATTTGTCTAATTCTTTCCCTAGAATAGCCGAGAACCTCACCAATCTCGGATAAATTACAACTGTCCCCCCTCCATTTACCCAACCCATACCTCATCTCTATAATAGTCCGCTCTCTTGGATTTAAATGGTCTAGTGCTCTTGCTGTGTCTTGTTGAACCGCCAATTTATCCTCATCTTCTTCAGGAGATTCATAGGGATCTTCTATCAACTCCTCCAAAGTCATGTCCCCATCTCCTACCGGACGGTCAATCGAACTAACCGTCATAGAACCTTCCCATGCCTCTGCAATCGAATGAACAGGAATCCCCGTCCTATCAGCAAGTTCTTCATCGCTAGGAAGTCTCCCATGCTCTTGCTCAAACTCTTTGGATTCCCTATTCATGGTTGCTAAACGCTCAACAACATGTATTGGCAGTCTAATAACCCTTCCTTGGTCAGCAAAGGCACGTGTGACAGATTGACGGATCCACCAATAAGCGTAGGTTGAGAACCGGTAACCTGTCCGGGGATCATATTTAGTCACAGCCCGATCTAAACCAATATTTCCCTCCTGGATCAGATCTAAAAGTGGCAACCCCCATCCCCTATACTTCTTAGCAACAGACACAACCAGTCTTAGGTTACATTCAGTTAGTCTTCTACGTGCAACTGCACCAGCCCGAACCAACGGCGCAAAATCCGCTCTTCCTGGGTCGTCTGGAGGTAAAGTATTTATCTGATCTCTGGCTGCATCCCCTATCTCCCTAGTTTGAGCAAGTGTGACCTCCTCTTCTGCAGTCAAAAGATGGTATCTTCTTATATCTCTCAAGTACTGATCTTTTGCTGATAAACCATAATCAACATTATTTGCATCACTATATATACTCAATTCTCCACTCCCTGGAAAGCCGCTAGAACGGGCAGGCTGAATAGACTCCGGATGTCTTGACATATTAACGCCAGATTATCTCACCAATCCAGGCTTAATGCAAACTTACTAATTTAGCCTGCCACCTTTCAGGTGGGAAGCTAACTGTACAAATCTATTTATAACCCTGATAGAATAACGATATGATAAAAACCCCCGAGGTGTCTACTGAATTTTATAAAATGAGGTGGCAGGAATTAGATGCATATGTTGCTAAGGGAAAAGATTTGGTACCTGATTTACCCATTTGGAAACTCATTAAATCACGACCACTGGATACCTTAAGCTTAGAACAATTAGTAAGGAGTGGTTGGCGAATTTACTGGATTCCCAGCCTTTATAATGAAGGTCATTGTCTATATTCTAATAAAGAAATTGTTATGGGAAGCTACCCAGATGCATACGAGAGGGATAAAACATTACTTCATGAATTAACCCATGCTTGGTATGGCGATTCATCAGTTGGAAATCGCGACATGTTGTATTCAATAGAACATGCTGCTGTAGAATGGATAGCAAGGAAGTGTCGAAACAACCCTTTACTGTTACGTGGGGCTTGGTCAGAGTTTGGATTGGAACCCATGATATATGATTTAGCAAGCTACAAAGCCGCACATCCTATGGCTGGAGACCCGAACCTTCAAATGACTTTCCCTTGGGAAGAGGCAAGAATACGTCAGCATGCATTATCCACACTATTAATGGATTGACTTCAAAAATTAGCTTGACACCTGAAAGGTGGGAAGCTAAACTTTAGGTAATTACTAAAAAGGATGCCTGGAAGACCTGTACCTTTAATTACCGGTGAGATTTACCACGTCTATAACCGTGGACACAATAAACGGACTATATTTCTAACTCCAAGAGATTACAAAAGATTTAAACAAACTATCTATTACTACCAATTTAAGGGTCCTAAGATAAGATTCTCCCGTTTCAATAAAGATATATTAAACAACTTTTTACCAATAAAGAATGAAAAGTTGGTTGAAATTCTAGGCTTCTGCCTAATGCCAAACCATTTTCATCTACAACTAAAACAACTGCAAGATGACGGAATATCAATTTTCATGAGTCAAATCCAAAACAGCTATACAAAGTACTTCAATACTAAATATCAATCAATTGGGCCCCTACTGCAAGGATGTTTCAAATCAAGAATCATCGAAGATGAAAACCAACTAACACATCTTAATCGATATATCCACCTAAACCCTATTGTTTCCGGACAATCAAAGGATTTAGAAAGCTATCCTTGGTCTTCTTACATTGAATACTCAACCAGAGCAGAATTAATCTGTTCTACCGAATTAATTTCCAGTTTTTTTCCATCAATAAAAGATTTTACTAAGTTTCATACATCTCAAATAGATTATGCTATGACATTGGAAATTTTAAAGCATTCCGCTATCGACAATGATTAGCAAATTTAGCCTGCCACCTGAAAGGTGGGAAGGTAAATATTAGAAAAGACGTAAGTGTTTGTGTCTCTTGTCTTTTCTATCAATTGGACCTTCTGCCTGAGTAGGAAGTTCGTTATTTTGAGAATCTAGTGTTAAGACCCGAAGTGGTTTTGCCCCCATTAATATCCTGATTTCTTCATTAGTAGGAACAAGAATGCGATTCTTAATTATTCTTTCATCACCCTCAGCCTGAAACCCATAATAATACCCTTCAGCTTTTCTTCCCTGCTTTTTTAATTTATCTTGATCAACCCCCAAAATATATACATCTTGTATACCAAATATTGTGTGTGCTAACGCATGATGCAGGATTGTTAAAGATTTTGGTTCATAATTTTCATACCATCTATCTCTTGGAGGTTGTAACCATCTTTGGCTATATTCATCTCTGTCTGGTATTGCTACCCAATCCCATGAGTGTGAGACTATACCATCGGCTACTAACTTCATTAACGGATTGCTTATTACTCGAACAGCTCTATCCCATTCTAGTGGACGAGAAGGATTTGACCGATACTCCCAAATAGGAGTAGTTCTTCCCCGTTCAGATAAATAATCTCTTAAGTAAGTTGCGCTAAGTGCACCTAACACTCCTATACCCATTGCTTTCCTGCAGTTAAACTTACTAGTTCTTTCCATATCTGCAAGATTATAGGTTTTTTAAGTGTAGTAAGCAAACAAAACAAGGAATTTCGTCTTGACTTTTTAGCAAAGTTAGCTAAACTAAAAACTTATGTCAGCAGAGCAAGGAAAAGAAATACCGATAAGAGAACAATATCGACTTTGATCTATACGCCAAACGTTTTACCGTATAGATAATTCTTTAATTTGGTCCCTGAGTTTGGCTGCAGTTTCAAAATCTAGAATCTCAGCTGCTTGGAGCATTTGTTGCTGCAGGTCTTCTACTAGTTTCTTTCTTGCCTCTTCCGGAATATCACTAACAGCTTCAATCTCTTCGCCCAGTTCTTCTTCACTCTTTTCTATTAACCTCTCACGCAAAGCCTTTTGAATTGATCTTGGAATAATACCATGCTCTTTATTAAATTTCAGCTGATATTCCCGTCTTCTTTCAACCTCCTCCATCGCTGCTTTCATCGACCGGGTCACAACATCAGCATACATGATCACTTTCCCGTTAATATGTCGGGCTGCCCGCCCCATGGTCTGAATTAATGATGTCCTAGATCTCAAGAACCCCTCTTTATCTGCATCTAAGATAATTACTAATGAAACTTCTGGGAGATCTAAACCTTCTCTGAGTAAGTTAATTCCAACGACCACATCATATTCACCTAACCTCAAACTTTGTAAAATATCTGACCTCTCTAGAGTTTTAATATCAGAGTGTAAATAATTTACTTTAATACCTCTTTCAGCTAAAAAGGCTGATAGATCCTCTGCCATTCTTTTTGTTAAAGTAGTAATCAAAACCCTCTCACCTTTTTTCACCCGATCCTGGACCTCGGCTATTACATCAGGAATCTGCCCTTCTGTAGGTTTAACCACTATCTCTGGATCAACAATTCCAGTTGGCCTAATCAACTGCTCTGCTATATTATTCAGGCCTGCCAGTGAGAGTTCATATTCATCCGGGGTAGCAGAAACATAGATCGCCTGATTAACCCGCCTTTGGAATTCATCAAATTTGAGTGGACGGTTATCTAAGGCAGAGGGAAGTCTAAAACCATATTCAATTAAAGTCTCTTTACGCGCCCGGTCACCGTTGTACATCCCCCTAATTTGGGGAAGAGTTATATGGGATTCATCAATAATTATTAAAAAATCATTAGAAAAGTAATCAAGCAAAGTATAAGGAGCTGCCCCTGGGACACGGCCATCGAAATACCTGGAATAGTTTTCAATCCCATTACAATACCCATACTCCTTAATCATTTCCAGATCATAATAAGTACGCTGTTCTAGCCTTTGAGCCTCAAGTAACTTACCTTTGAGCTTTAACTCTTTTAGCCTCTTGCTCAGGTCTTCCTCTATTTGGGTAATTGCTGGTTTAATCCGCTGCTCTGGAGTAATATAGTGTTTGGCCGGATAGATTGTTATAAGAAAGCTAGTTGGAGTAACTGCACCCGTTAACGGGTCTAAGTGCGAAACCTTCTCGATCATTTCTCCTAAAAATTCAATCCTGAAGGCTTGATCAGAATAAGAGGGAAAAACATCTAATGTATCACCCCGAACTCTAAAAGTTGCCCTTTTAAAGTCATAATCATTTCTCATGTAATACATCTTTGTGAGCATTTTAACGACTGATTCAAGTCCAACTCTTACACCTTCTTTAACCTCTAAAATTGCTCCACCATACTCAACAGGTGAGCCTAGGTTGTAAATACAAGAAACAGAAGCTACAACTAAAACATCCTTTCGGGTCACCAAGGAAGTTGTGGCAGAAAGCCTCAGTTTCTCTATTTCTTCATTGATGGAAGCATCTTTTTCTATATAGGTATCGCTGGAGGGCATATAAGCCTCAGGCTGATAATAATCATAGTATGAAACAAAGTATTCAACAGCGTTTTCCGGAAAGATTGACCTAAATTCTTGAGCCAGTTGTCCGGCTAAAGTTTTATTGTGAGAGATTACTAAAGTAGGTTTTTGTACTTGTTGGATAACATTGGCCATGGTGAAGGTTTTTCCTGATCCTGTTACCCCAAGTAGAACTTGATGTTCCTCTCCTTCTTCTAATCCAACTTTAAGCTTCTCAATTGCTTGAGGCTGGTCTCCAGTTGGTTTGAAGTCTGAGATAATCTTGAATTTAGGCATAATCCTAATTTTACCATAAATACGAATAAGACCCGAAGAAGACATATTGCTTTTGCTTTCGATACAGATGATCCCAGTTTATTCTTATCACATCTTGATGGTATATTAGACTTCTAACCTCGTTATTACTAATCCCTATCTGATTTCTTGATATTCCAGATTAATCTTGTACCAGATAGGAGCCAGATATTAGAAGGGGGTGATGATATGGCTTACGAATATACCAATGCAAAAGGCACAAAATACTACCTCCATCGAAGGGAAGTGACACTCCGGGGAAGTGGTAAGGTACAGAGAATATACTTCTTTGCCAAGGAACCAAAGGACGGTGCGATTGATGAAATTCCAGAAGGTTATACTGTTGTAGAAAATCCCAGAACAGGATTACCGATCTTGAAGAGAGCTTAAAAGAGAAGAGGGGCGAAAGCCCCTCTTCTTAACTTTCTCTTACTTAAATCTCCAACTTTTCTTAATGCTTGATTATATATTTAGCGTTAGAGGAGCAGAAAGTGATAAGCTTGTTATCTTTTAAAAAATTCTTCATTAGGCCTAGGAAAAATCCTCAAACAATTACCCTTGCTAGGGTTCTGTCTAATGCTATCAAGATGCAAGCAGTAAGTAGTTCGGGCAAGGTGAAATTAATCTAATGTATGCAGGTATTAAAATTCATGAAGTAGGTTTTCTCATCGGATTACTCGCATTGGTTATTTTTGTTCTTTTACTTTTTGTAATAGGACTTACAACAACTAAAGTTTTCGCTTAAAACCCAATCTACTTCAACTTCCAGATAACAAGCACTATCTTCTTACAAAACTCTTACAGAGTTTTAGTTTATCTGTCCCGCTCTCTTTCTTAAACCTTACATATTTTTAACTTTTTTAACATTTAATATTTTTGACAAGGTCAGCTTTCTCTTGTTATAGTGCGCACCTGTAACTTCAATTGTGCCAAACCAAGCACAAGTTCGAAATTACCCTATGATTTTCTTTGAACTACCAAAGATTAAAAGAAGTATCACTTTTCTAAAAAGATCAAAGTTTAGAAATTTAATACATCAAGTTTTTCAAAAAACCAAACAAAAAAACCTGAAGATAAGATGGGTGCCTGTCTCAAAGCAAAGATTCTATGCCACTGCAGCGTTTGTTGATCTCTGCTTAATCGTCTTAATACTTATTAATGCTCCAGCACCTGCAGAGCGGATTTTAACTCCTTTAATCTCTCCTTTAAGACACGAGGAGCTTCAACCTGTAGTCATAAGCAAAAGTGATAAAGAGGTTCTTGGATTTGCTCCATATTGGAATTTTGATAAATTATCAAATGTTGATTTTGATACTCTTACTACCTTTGCTTATTTTGGAATTGAAGTTGATGGAGACGGGAATTTGGTCAAAGATGACCCGGGTTATGAAATGTTCCATAGCAAGAAAGCTACCCAAGTATTCAAAAAAGCCCAGTCAAAAGGGACTAGAGTCTCACTTACAATCACGCAAATGAATAACGAGCCAATCCTGACACTCATGGATAACCCCGATGCCCAAAAAACGGCCATAGAACAAATAGTTTCAGAAGTTAAACAAAGAGGCATCAGCGGAGTAAACGTTGATTTGGAATACACTGGAGATCCTGGTCCAGAATATAGGCTCAAATTTAGTGATTTTGTATCTAATTTAACAGAAGAGGTGCACCGGCAAGTTCCATCTTCTAAAGTTACTGTTTCTGTTTATGCATCAGCTGTTAAAGAACCAAAAATCTATGACATCGAAAGCCTAGCTAAAGCATCTGATGGAATATTTATGATGGCTTATGATTTTTCTGTTGCTTCATCCAGAAATGCTATCCCGACAGCACCACTTTATGGATATAAAGAAGGCAAGTATTGGTATGATATCTCCACTGCTGTTGAGGACTTCTTAAAGTTTATGCCCTCAAGCAAGCTAATTTTAGGTGTTCCTTACTATGGTTATAACTGGCCTGTTTACTCTCCAGAAATTAAAGCAGATACTTACTCTTCCTGGTATGCACGGGGAGTAGCCCAAACTTATTCATATATCAAAGATAGTTTACAAGCTGATCTGGAGGGCTGGGATGACTCCGGAAAAGTTGCATACAAAGCTTATAACGTTGACGGAACCTGGAGAATGATCTTTTTTGATGATAGAAAGTCTCTTGGTATTAAATATGATTTCGCTAAAGAGAAAAATCTAAAAGGTGTCGGCATGTGGGCTTTGGGTATGGATGAAGGCAAATCCGAGCTTTGGGATCTTCTTCGGGAAAAATTTGGGACAAAAGAATATGCAGACAAGAATATTTATGAGTATTAAACTTTCAACTCAAGCTAAAGCTTTTTTAATAAGTTTTGCCCTGGTATTTGTGATGGTACTTATTCCAAAATTAAAACCAAACAATGTCAAAGTATCAACAGAGTCTCCTGTTAAGGTGGATCGTTTCGATCAAATAATTCCTAAGCTGCAACAGAAAATAAACAATTTTCAACTTAAAAAGCAAAGTAGCTTAATCTCCACCGCACATGCAGGAGCATCTTTTGATAATGCAAAGGCTTATGCCTTAATAGATTATGACACTGGTGAGGTTTTAGCTTCCTCGAATTTTTCCGATAGACTCCCAATTGCTTCCATTACTAAAACAATGACAGCTATTGTTGCAATAGATTTAGCAGAGCCCAATGAACAGTTTATTGTTTCCGAGTATGCTTCAAAAATTCCTCCCACTAAAATAGGAGTTGCCCCTGGCCAGAAAATGAGCCTAGAAGAGCTGTTACACGCACTTCTTTTAACATCAGCCAATGACAGCGCTCAAGTGATAAAAGAAGGCATTGATAAAAAATACGACGGTGACTACTTTATCAGAGCAATGAATGCAAAAGCACAATTTCTGGGACTCCAAAATACAAGTTTTGATAACCCTCAAGGCTTTGACGGAGAAAAAAACTTTAGTAGTGCAGAAGATTTAAGTGTTCTATCAAGATATGCTTTAGAAAATTATCCACTGATTGCAGAAATTGTAAAAAAAGATTATCACTTTATCCCTGCTAACTCAGATCACAAACAATTTGATTTATATAATTGGAACGGCTTACTCGGCACTTATCCGGGAGCAACCGGTCTTAAAATAGGAAACACGGAAAAAGCCGGGGTTACCACCGCAGTTGTTGCAGAGCGTGAAGGCAAGAAACTTATTGCAGTATTACTTGGCGCCCCGGGAGTTTTAGAAAGAGATCTCTGGACCGCTGAATTGTTGGATTTTGGATTCCAAAAAGGTGCAAACTTACAACCTGTTGTCTTAACGGAACTTCAACTTAAAGAAAAATATTCAACCTGGAAGTACTGGTAAGAAGCCTGTTCTTACCACACTCTCACTCCCATCTTACTGTAAGCAAGCATATTAGGTCTAAAATTACACTATGAGGTCTTCAATTTTTATTATAATTTTGACAATTGTTTCACTGCTTACATTCATCCCCATTCTCACTTATTTTTATTTCGCCAATGACTTGCAGACTCCTGAAACTGTCATGAACAGGAACAATACTGGAGTTGTTTTATTAGACCAAGAGGGGGATCCTTTCTTTAGGTTTCACGAAGCAAAATATTCAACTTTTGTGCCTCTTTCCGAAATCTCTCCCCTACTTCAGAAGGCAGTCATCGCTGTTGAAGACAAAGAATTCTACAGCCATCCCGGATTTTCTATTAAGGGAATAGTCGGCGCTGTAATTGCAGATATCAAATACAAAAATTTGTCTTACGGTGGATCTACAATTACCCAACAGCTTGTAAAGTACTCTCTGTTGACTTCCAAAAAAAGCTTCTTAAGAAAGTATCAGGAGATAGTTTTGGCCCAAGAGATCGAAAGAAGATTTTCTAAGGACGAGATTCTGGAGATGTACTTAAATTCTGTTTATTTAGGCGAAGGAAATTTTGGAGCAGAAGGCGCAGCAAAAACTTATTTTAATAAAAGCGCTAAAGATTTAAACCTGGCAGAAGCAAGCTTAATAGCAGGATTAATTGCCGGACCAAGTAAATATTCACCATTATCTGGAAATAAGGATCTTGCACTCGCGCGTCAAAAATATGTTTTAGAGGAGATGGTCCAACAAGGATTTATTACAGAAGACCAAAAACAAAAAGCCGAAAAGGTGCCTTTAGTATTTAATGAAAATCCTGAAGGCTTCCCTTACAAGGCACCTCACTTTGCCTTTTTAGTTAAACAAGAACTGGAAGAGAAGTTTGGAGAAGAAACAGTTGCAAGGTCTGGGTTTGTAGTTAAAACTACTCTTGATTCAGAGTGGCAGGAATATGCTGAAAAACAAGTCCAAAACCAAGTTAAAAATCTAAGGAAGAATAGCGTTTCCAATGGAGCGGCTGTTGTAATTGATCCAAAAACTGGAGAAGTAAAGGTTTTGGTTGGTAGTATAGATTGGTATGACAATGATTTTGGGAAAGTTAACGTAGCAACATCACTACGACAACCAGGTTCGGCATTTAAACCAATTGTTTATTTGGCAGCCCTAGAAAAAGAGTTAATCACCCCAGCTACAATATTACATGATAATCCGACCACTTTTGAGGGCGGATATAAACCATTTAACTATGACAGAAAGTATAGGGGTTCGGTTTTAGTAAGACGCGCGCTTGCAAACTCTCTAAACATTCCTGCTGTTGAAGTAATGTCTAAAGTCGGAGTTGTTGAAGCAGTTAATTTTGCAAGCCGCTTAGGAATTACATCTTTTACAGACACTTCTAATTATGGATTATCGCTAGTACTTGGAGCTGGAGAGACTAAGCTAATTGAGTTAACCAATGCTTACGCAATATTTGCCAATAACGGGTTAAAAAACGACTATACAACTATTGCAGAGATTACCGACAAAACAGGTAGCGTAATTTATACACACAAATCAAATCCAACTAAAGTTGTTGATCCAAAATATACTTTTCTAATTTCTTCTATTTTGTCTGACCAAGCTGCCCGAACTGAGATGTTTGGAAATGCCCTGACTACCAAAATACCTGCAGCAGTAAAAACCGGAACATCTGAAATATACCGTGATTCTTTAACTATGGGGTATACTCCGTCTTTAGCAGTAGGTGTATGGGTAGGCAATAATGATGGTAAACCAATGGATAATATTGCAGGATCGCTAGGAGCGGCACCAATTTGGAAAAACTTAATTGAGAAGTTTTCAGAAGGTAGACCTAGAGAGGAATTTGTTCCACCGGGTGGGGTTATTTCAGTAAATGTCTGCCGGAATAACGGACTAGTCCTGAAAGAAGCAACAACTGCAGGAATTAAAGAATATTTTGTACAGGGTACTGAACCTACAAAAATATGTATATTGCCAAAACCATCACCCTCGCCTACACCTCCGGAACAAACTCCTCAACCTCCTGAAAACCAAGGAGGACCAAAGGAGGTCGAGGAAACTATTGAAGAATTAATAATTGAGTTTGAAACAAACTAATCTTTATCGTTGCCATAAGAATACTATTCAGTTTTGCCGGTTAGAAGAGCGTCGATGATATCATGTGGCAATGCAGCAGCATTAAGCAAAGCTTTTCTAACAAGTGATCCAGCTTCTGAACTGATTTCGTCTGCAGCTTTTAACGACCCAATCACAGCATCTTTTGCCAATTCTCCCGCATCCCCACCAATATCATCTGCAGCCTGAATCGCGCCTCTTACTGCTGCAACAGAAGCTTCCCCAACATCTCCACCTACTTCATAAACTCCTTTGACTGCACCTTTTGCAACCTCTTCTGTAGTGGATGCAAGATCTCCTCCGACTTCTTTTGTTCCTTCAATCGCTCCTGTAACTATTCCAGTAACAGCGTCTGTTGCTGAAGTCCCAACTGACGTAGCTGCTTTAATACCTTCTGAAACAACATCAGATACAACTCCCAGAGACGTTGTAGCCACCTCTCCTCCAGATTGAAGAGTTTTAACAACAACATTTTTGGTTACATCCCTTGTGGTAGAAACAATATCCCCAACTCCAGATACTGCAGAGGAAAGAGCATTTTTCAAATCATCTGTTATCATTGACATCTATTTTAGATTAAACTAAATCTCAGTTCTTTGTCAACCCCCAGTTTTGTCCAATGGGAAGCTAAATATTGATCTAGTTTTACATAGTTGACAGTTTCGGGTTACCTTTGGTATTCTTTTGGTATGCCTGTAACACTTTATAGAAGACAAAAACAGATCTTAGATTTTATTAAACAATATATCGCCAAATATGGCTACTCCCCAACTCTAGGTGAAATAGCCGACAGCATTGGAGTCTCTTCTTTAGCTACAGTCCATGAGCATCTTCAAGCTTTAGTCCAAAAAGGATTAATCAAGAAGTTTGAAGGCGTTGTTAGAGGCATTGAGGTAATTGATAACAAGATCTCTAAAACCCTAAAAGATATTGAGCTACCAGTCCTAGGTTTTATCGCAGCAGGTCAACCAATCATGACTTACACCGACCCAGATGCAACCATTTCAGTTTCTCCAAATTTAATTTCTGGGAAGAAAAGATCATATGTATTACAAGTCAAGGGAGATTCGATGATTGAGGATGGAATACTAGACGGAGATTATGTGGTGATTGAAGAGCAAGATACAGCGGTTGATGGAGATATAGTTGTGGCTTTACTGGAAAATGGACTAGCTACTTTAAAAAGATTTTATAAAGAAGAAGACAGGATCAGGCTTGAACCAGCCAACTCCAGCATGAAGCCTATTTACACCACAGATGTAAAAATCCAAGGTAAATGCGTGGCAGTTATCAGAAGATTTGGTTAAGCTTTTAGAGTTTTCCTTCTGACCATTCAATTTCTAAGCTTAAGGTACGCACCATACCAACATCCTCTCGTTCTTCATCAAGCTCTAGCTCATACTCTAAGCTTTCCGGAAGATTAACACTTACCTTCTTCCCTCCGTTTTCTAGGGTAAGGGTTCCTGTTTCTATTCCATCTGCGAGTTTACGTAGACGCCCCACGACTTCAGCTTTTTTTAAAGTTTCTTCTTGTTCGAAAACCTGATCGTTCATAATACACATTCAATTTATCTATAGACCATAAAACTTATGTTACATATAGGTAACAACAGTGTAAAAAGCTAAGATTCAACTAGTTCTGAGAAGATTACAGTTCTATGGGAATAGTTTTTAGTTACACTGTTAAAGACACCCTCACAAGTAATTAGATTTAAGGAAGATTTGGGATTATCACCAAAAACTACTTCAAGAGGGAAATTTTCAGAAGAATAAACTTGTTTTCCTGTCACTCGAAACTTCACAGTTTTTCCATCTCCTTGTACTCTAATCTCATCTCCAACAAAAAGTTTTTCAAGATTATAAAAAACTGCCGGAGTTCCAGCTGTAGTATCAAAGTGTCCTGCAATTACAGCATTCCCCTCCTGACCTATTTTATACCCTTTAGAATACCAAGCTACATCTTCTGCTCTTTTAGGAACGTCCATATTTCCAACACTATCCAAACCTACGTGTTCAATATTTGACTTGATTCCAAGAGATGGAATTTCCAGTAAGGTCGGATTTTCTAGAATCAAAGAAAGTTCCTGTTTTGCAGGTTCTGCTACCTCAACTTGCTTATTTTGGGCATCAACAACAGGTTGGGAAGTTTTTGGAGTTGCAGACAGAAATGAAACAGCCAATACTACACCAGTAATTATTGAAGATACTAGGATTACTGCTTTTTTCATAGTGCGTAATGATACTCTAGGTACTCTTAGATGTCAAAAGTACCTAGAGTAATTATTAAATCCTCAGTTATATTTGTGCCATACCTGTTGCAGGAGCCCCTGTTGGAACTGTTGGCGATGGGCTGGGACTTACCCTTGGACTAGGACTTGGGCTTGGAGTTGGAGATTGAGCAACCACTACTCCAACAGCTACCAAAAATGATACAGCTATTACTCCTAGGGAAAGAATTATTGTTTTGATCATATCCTCACCTCCAATTCTTGATTTAGGTAGTTTAAGTTTTTGAGGTCAAAACTATATTAGGACGCAGTAAGACATCGATAAGTAATATGTTATACTTGGATTTATGCCTCTTGATTTATCGGCACTGCTTCACGGAGATTTAAAAAACTTAATCGAAACCGTAAGTTACATTGGAGTTTTTGGTATAGTCTTTGTTGAATCTGGTCTTTTAGTTGGATTCTTTTTACCTGGTGACAGCCTTTTATTTACTGCAGGATTCCTGGCTTCACAAGGACTATTTAATATCACGATCTTGGGACTTGGCTGTTTTATTGCTGCTGTTGCTGGAGATAGTGTTGGATATTTCATCGGCCAAAAATTTGGCAAAAAACTTTACAACAGAAAAAATTCAAAACTATTTAATAAAGAGCATTTAGTTAAAGCTCAAAAGTTTTACGATAAACACGGAGGAAAAACTATTATCATTGCCAGGTTTATGCCAATTATTCGGACTTTTGCACCGGTAGTCGCCGGTATGGCAGATATGAAATATTCTACATTTTTATTTTTCAATCTTTTTGGCGGATTTCTTTGGGCTGTGGGGCTCACAGTTGCTGGATACTTTCTAGGGGCAATGATTCCAGACGTTGATAAATATCTGCTTCCAATCATTGGAGCAATTGTTTTACTAAGTATTGCTCCTGGAATACTTCATCTTCTAAAGACAAGAGCTACTTAAAGTATGTTATATATCGTTGCAACACCTATTGGAAACTTGCAAGATATTAGCTTTCGTGCAATAGAAACTTTAAAAAAATCCGATGCAATAATCTGTGAAGATACCAGGCGGGCAAATATTTTATTAAGCCATTTCGGAATTAAAAAACCATTACTTATATTAAATGATTTCAATGAATCAAAAGAATACCTCAAGGTTTTAGAAAAACTAGAAAAAGGTGAAACTTTAAGTCTAATTTCTGATGCTGGAACACCGCTTGTATCAGATCCTGGATACAAATTAGTCCGGGAAGCTACAATCAAAAAGATTCCAGTAGATTCTATACCAGGACCTGTTGCGGCAATTTTAGCTCTTACTTTATCTGGGCTTCCTCCTGACAAATTTTTCTTTCTTGGGTTTATACCAGAAAAACCAGGACAGAGGCAAAAAACATATCAAAACCTAATAGAAATTAGTAATATTATTTCTACTACATTTATTTTTTATGCCGCACCATTTAAATTGCAAAAACCACTTGAAGAAATGCTTCAATTTTTTGGCGACATCAAAATCTGCTTAGCCAAAGAACTCACCAAAATGCATCAAAAGGTAGAAACTAAAAAAATATCAGAGTGGCAACAAACTTTTAGGAAAACACCGCCAAAAGGAGAATGGGTTATGCTACTAAATTTAGCTTGCGTCTAACTAGTCTTTTCTCTAAGAAACTTAAGTAATGTTTAATAAAAGGAGCAGTTGGTCTATCTACAACAATCCCCCAAACTCCAATTTCTAGTAAATAATTTGCTAGTTCTGAAGTTATCTCTCCCATGATACTTGCTAGTATCTGAATATTATTTTTATGCAATTTCTTAATTGGCTCATCTAAGAGTTTTAACAGCGCCTTCATTTGACTTTTATAATGAATACTTTCTTCACTACTTTGGCCAAACCCGCCAATCCATCCTGCCAGTTCATTAAGATTTAAAATCACTCCATCAATTCCTTCATTTATATAGTCTTCTATATTAATTAAGTTTTCGACCGCTGCAACTTCCATCCAAAGCTTTAATGTTGCTTTTCTGCTTAATCCTAAACTCGCAAGTTCTCTTTTGAGAGTTTGTAATTCATTGGTAGAGCGAACAAGCGGTACGGCAACTTGTACATTTAATAGATTCTTTTTATTTCTGGCGAAAAGGACAACTTCAGCCTCTTGCTTGAGTTTACTTGACTGATGTATGAGACCTAACGTGTTGCCGGACAGTTTAAAGATTACCGGCTTGTTTTCAAAAGTTACAGCAGCTTCAACTAAACGATGAACTTCTTTTTCAAAAAGATCATCACCTTCGCCCGAAACCACAACTCCATCCAAATCATGCTCAATACTAAAGCCTTGATTAAAATTTAATAAAACCTTAATTGAGGTTTTTGCTTCTTCTTTTAAAACTTGTTTAGGTAATTCTGTATGGGATGTGATGTCTTTAACAAAGACTCCTTTTGTATACTGTTTAACCCGAATAATCTTTAACTTAGAATCCTCTAGAATAAAATAGTAAATATGCGGTAAGAATAAACATTTATTCCCTTTTTTAGCAATTTTCTCCAACTCTTCAAGTTGCAGAGGAGTCAACTCTCCTGATGTTAACTGAACTTGAAACCCATCTTCATCATCAATGTAACAATTGCCTGAAGCAAATACTCTATCTGTGATAAATATACTTTGCGCGGAAAGACTTAAAGAATTTCTATCAAATCCATTCCTCCAAATATTACTTCTGATTTCACTTGCCCACCCATATAACAAATTTAACCAAATCCTTTGAATATCTAGATTTTTGTGCACTCTTAAACTCTTTAACTCTTCCGGAATTGGTATTTTCTCTACCTCTTGTTTTATCAGATTAAACTTTTGTTCAAAAACTTCAATACTGGAAAAGTCATGGTATTTAAAATAAGTTCTAAGCTGCAGCTCTGGAGGTAATACCACCACTCCATCAGGAACTGGGATATTGGATTGATACAACTTTGATAGGTTTAGTAAGTTAGAGCCAATCAGTGGACCATCTTCTTCTCGGATAGATTTAATGGGCAGAATATTCATACTAGTATATTAATTCTATAACATCCCCTGGTTTAATATTTTTGGGTCTAGCAAATCCGGCATTAACTTCTAAGACTTTATCTACTTCACCAACAGGTTCATAAATTGGAATCGAGGCTTCGTTTTCTGAAACCGTTGGAACATTTTCCAGGATATCAACGATTGTCTCATCTTTTATGAATATCAAATCAAGTGGGAATTTGACATCTTTCATCCAAAACCTGTATTTGCCGTATTTTTCAAATAAAAATAGCATCCCTGAATCTACGCTCAAAGAATCTCTTCCTGATAATCCCTTGGCTCTTTCGTCTTTAGAATTGGCAACTTCTATATTTATAACCGTATTATTAATCTTAACTTGTTTTGGGGTCGAAGAAGAGTTAGAAAGACCAACTAGCTGCGATTCATTAAAAAGATACCACATCGACCCAAGAACAGCAATTATAAGCAAGATCACTTGAATCCAAAACGTCTTCATGAGTATATGATACCATCTTTAGAATTTAGAATTAGGAACTTTAGCCTTGAAAGTCTTCGACTCCGAGGTCGCTCAGGCTCGAGGAGGGGTCGCCTTTTGTGCTTAAAGTTCAATTTCAAATACTTCCTCAGGATCTTTTTGGATATTAGAGAAGCGAATCCATCTAGGAGTTACCTTGAAGTATGTTTGGTCAGGATGATTTTCGTATCTTTGTGCTCCTGGATTTTTAGCAAAGTATAAATCTTTGTATGGTTGAGCTACTTCACCAGTTACTTCTTCAGCCATTCCTTCGTATTGAACTGTTTGCCCATCTTCCCACCCAATTACAAAAGCAGTATGAGGATTACTCTTCAGGTTTTTATATTTCCGGCTCGTCTTATAAGTGCCAAAGAATAATTCTAGTTTTGACGTTTCACCAAAACCAATCACTGCATCCTCTGGCTTTCCTTCATTACTTACTGTGGCAATAACAGCAAGCTCGTGTTTCTTTATAAAATCTAAGATAAACCGCTTTTTATCCATAATTAACAAGGTTTTGTTTAATCCACTCATCAACAGGGATGGTTTGATTATAGACTATAACATCCTCATCTGATGTTGGTTTTTCAAAATCCCTAAGATAACTTCTGTAACTCTCTGGCTAAAGTGGTTTTTCCTGAGTAAGGAAAGCCTACTAATAAGTATTGAATTGGTTTCTTTTCTTCATTCATGTAGCTAGAATACCAGATATCACAAAAACTATAAAGTTAAATTGACAATAAACTAGCCTGCCACCTGAAAGGCCTTGCCTGCCGGCAGGCAGGTAGGAAGCTACTAAAAGAGGTGCTAAAATGTGATCATGAGGATCATAATACTAAATGGTGCTGTATCTAGCGGAAAAACAACTATTGGAAAACTTCTGATTGAGAAGTTGATCCATGAGGGAAAAGATGCTGTCTTTTTTGATCTTGATGATTTAGTCGAAAAAAGAAGTCCTGATTTTAAATGGGACTTCGATGAAAATAAATCAAGGGACTGGTTAGATGCAAGGAAAGAGTTAGCAGAACTTACTAACCAACACTTACATAGCAAGAGGATAGTTGTAGTTGTAGGACCTTTTTTCCAAAAAGAAGAGATTGAAGGATTTATTAAGTATGTGCATCCAGAAGCTAAAATCTATCTCTATACGTTAACTGTTCCACTAGAAGAGAGGCTTAAAAGAAATAGGTCAAGAAAGTATTCTAATCCGGATGAAGATATTGCTATACAGCAAAAAGAAATTAATAATTTAAGTGAAAGTTATGGGGCAAATATTAATAATATTCGTTCGCAACTAGAAACTGTGGATGACATTGTCATATCAGTTGAAAATAATATCGGTGAGTTACAACTTGCTGAAGATATATAAGGCTATTTATTTATCCTACTGATTACAAATTGAACGAATTTTTCAGTCTCAGGGTACGTAGCTTCTGGATCTACTTTTTTATTTCTCCAGTCTTGTCGCCAAAAAAGTGCATTATTAATTGTTTTTGACCATTCAGGTAATTCTTTTTCTACCCAAAGAGCTGCCTGCTTTTTTGAAACCTGTTCACCATTTTCGTATACATACAAGGCTCTGCATAAAGTTAAAATTGCATATGCTTGATACCCACGATACGGTTTAGTTTTTACTATCCAATCAGACCAAGAATTTGCTTGTCTTTTCACTGCCTGAATAAATTTTTCTTTCGAAATCGGATCTATTATTGTCCTTGGAGGAGAACCGAATATCGTAATACCTTTTTCTTGAACTATATACCAATTAATTAACCAATCATCTCCAGCATCTTTTAGGTGGAATGGTTCACCAGGACTGATAATGCCTATTTGACTCCTTTTTGTTTTAAAAGTTTTTAACGCATCTAGTGAGATGTAAGCTACCTCTATACGGTCATCCCATTCTGTGTATTTTTTTACAAAGTCTTCATGCATCTTTTTAAGTTTTTCAGCTTCATTTTTAGTAATATCAGTTGAAGTAGCTGCTAATAAATCAATATCACTAATGCTATAGTCAAAATCTCCCCATACCAATGATCCCCATAGATACAAGCCTACAAGTTTATCTTCAAGGGCTTCCTTTATTTGAGAAAGTAAATCTTCTAATAGGTTGTTGATTTCTGGGTATTTAGTTATATAGAAAGAAACTTTTAATGGTTTTACTTCAATAGCCCAAATACCATGTTCTTTTATTCCCTCTGTATATCCCCTTAGTTGATTGTAACTAGCTATTGCTTCATCTCTTGGAGCATCATATGACATACAATAATCCTGCCCTTCTGCATTAAACATCGAAGCAACATTTGGGTAATGTCTCACTCCTAAAATCTCAACAATCATTTTTTCTTTGTCAGTTTTACGGGTAAAGATAACCTTGTCCCCAGGCTTCATCTCCTCATAGGCAGTCTGATTATGAGGAACCTTAGTCCTTGTTTCTCTGTTTTTTTTGCCTCTTTTAATTGCATCAAAAGGCATGTCATTGAGTTCTAAGTACCAGTCCATATCAGGAGTATATCAAAACAAACATTTAGATGCATTAGCCTCTAAAGGGGTCGCCTTATGCGGCTATAAACTAGCCTGCCACCTGAAAGGCCTTGCCTGCCGGCAGGCAGGTAGGAAGCTAAAGATTTGATTTATTGTTGATACTTAGATAGAATCCCAATCAATGAGATCAAGAGAAAGAAAAGGTCAAACAATAGAGGCTTTTGCTATAGCAGAAGCTCGTATCCCTGTAACCGGACTACAACCTCCAGTACACGATACTAAAACAGGAGAGGTAATAAAAGAAGGAAATCTTACAAATAGACTTCCCGAACTTAATGATGCTATTGATAAAAGACCATGGTTTAGGCAACTCCTCAAAGATGTCCGAGCCGGCAAAAAGAGTGCTGTTGTAACAACAGCATTGGGTGGTATTGTTATAACTGCAGCAATTGGTGCTGGATTTGAATTCGGAATAAGACATGGGCAAGACCTCCGTGAGTTCTCAAAATTGCTAAGAAAAAGAGGCTCTAGACAAACAGAAGGATTTACAAAAACCTAGCCTCGAAAGGAGTCGCCTTTTGTGGGGGGGGAATTTATATTTGTTTTAACATCCCTATTTCTCTATCAGCAAAACCATACTTTAAGTCGATAACTTCCCCTAACCTATGCTCACCTATTTCAAGCTTGTTTTTTTCTGATTGCTTCCAGATAACTCCTACTACATATCCAACAACCTTATCATCGTTTTCAGCAATCCAAATTTTACCTTGATATTTTTCTACATTTTCTAATGTTTCTTTTAAAGAAAGCTCTATAAATCCTGGAAGGTTTTTGATTCGTTGTATCGGATCAAGATGTTTTACATGCTCTTCCAGTTTATTACTTAATTCTAAAAGCAGATCTTTGTCTTTTTCTTTGTGTTCTCTGAATGAAATATCCATACCTGAAGTATATCATTTATTCGACTCATAACAGTTGTCACGAGTTCTAAAAACGATTGCAACCCCCTGGATAAATAATTAAGAGTAAAATTTCACTTCCTGGACTAGTTAGGAGGTGAGTATTTTGAGTAAACATACTAAATTAACTAAACCTGAAAGGGTGCTGTTATCTGAGTGGAAAAATCAGGG
>Ga0209211_10000398_pt1 | contig 91130 bp, 79 predicted proteins | sample RifGroA2_FD_183992 | JGI IMG/M metagenome (GOLD analysis project Ga0209211, IMG submission 183992) | Groundwater microbial communities from Rifle, Colorado, USA - Groundwater A2 (SPAdes) (version 2) | ecosystem: Environmental > Aquatic > Deep subsurface > Groundwater | place: Rifle, Colorado... | reverse complement strand
GGGGGTGGAGACGACGGGGCAGCTGAGTTTCCTGAGGCTGCATGGGTGTGAGGGGTTTCAGGGGTATCTGTTTGGGCGGCCCGGGCCGGTGGGGGACATTGATGCCTTGCTGTATCCCGCTCGGTAAGAGCCGCTCGCTGGTTGGCCAGGGCTTGGACGGAGGTTCCGCGTGACGCGGGTGGGTGAGGGCGTGGGCGGATTTCTGGACAAGGTGCTGGACCGCAATGCCCCGGGCGTGCGTGGTCTGGCGCTGGTGGTGGCTGCGGCACTGGTGGGGGCCTGGCTGGTGGTGCTGGGGGCCATGCACTGGCAAGGTGCCCAACGAGCTGACGAGCGCGCCAAGCTGCTGCAGCAGACCGTGGACACGCTGCAGGCCCGGATCACGGGTGGCGGCATGCTGGGCGCGGTGTCGTTGCTGGGCCTGAGCGAGCCGCTGCTCAAGGCGATGGCCCTGGGGCAGCTGGCACCGGACGACCCTGAAGCCCTGGCGCGGCTGGGGGTGGCCCGGGGGCGGTTTCTGGTCAACGGCGTGTATGTCATGGCGGCCGATGGCACGGTGGTGGCCCACGAGACGCCGGGGGGCCGATCCACCGGCATCAACCTGGCGTTTCGTCCGTATTTTCAGCAGGCCATCAAGGGCGCCATCAGCGTGTATGCCGCCATTGGCAGCAACTCGCAGGAGCGGGGCCTCTACTACGCCGCGCCGCTGTATGAAAACGACACGCCTTCCAGCTCCATCATCGGTGTGGTGATGTTCAAGGTGGGGTTCGAGTTGTTTGACGAGGTGCTCAAGAGCACCCAGTTGCCCACCGTGCTGTTGTCTCCGCAAGGCGTGGTGTTCGCATCGACGCGGCCCGAGTGGCTGTTTGCCGTGGCGCCGCCGCTCACGCAGGCGCGCATTGATTCGATCCGCGCTTCGCGCCAGTTTGGCAACCACTTCGACAAGGGCCTGGCTTCTTCACTGCCCTTCGCACCGGATGCGGGCGAGGTTGTCATCGACGGGGTGAACTACGCAGTGGAGCGCCGCCAGGTCGATTGGAGCGACCCCGGCGGCCAGTGGCAGCTGGCGATGCTGGATGACGTGAGCACCCTGATGACGGGGGCTGAGCGCCTGAAGGTGGGAGGGGCTGCCTTCGTGCTGCTGAGCCTGCTGGGGCTGCTGCTGCTGGAGCTGCTGCGCAGCCGGGCGCGGGTGAGCGCTGCGTTGGAGCGCTTCAGGGTATTGGGCGCTGCGCTGGGGAGCAGCCCGGTCTCGGTGGTCATCACCGATGGAGACGGGCGCATCGACTGGGTCAATCCGCAGTACGAGCGCAACTCCGGCTACACATTGCAAGAGGTCCGTGGCAAGAAGCCGTCGGTGGTGTCCAGTGGCCAGACCCCGGCGCAGACCTACCAGGAGATGTGGTCCACGCTGCTTTCGGGCCGCTCGTGGCAAGGGCAGTTTGTCAACCGCCGCAAGGACGGAAGCCTCTACCACGACGAGGCTACGCTCTCGCCCGTGTTTGACGAGCGTGGCAAGCGCATTGCCATCGTCGGCCTGCACGAAGACGCCTCGGGGCGTATCCAGGCACAGAAGGAGCTGGAGCGGCGTGAGCGTCTGCTCAACGAGCTGCTGGAGCAGCAGACTGCCATCTTTGACAACGCGCCCCCCATTGCGCTGGTGGGGGACGGGAAGTTCCGGCAGTTCAACCCGGCGTTTGTGGAGCTGATGGGCAGCACGGCGTCCGAGCTGCTGGGGCTGGACGTCGGGGTGTTGCTGGGTGGGGAAGATCGCGCAAGGCAGTTCTACGGCCAGGTCGGTCCCGTGCTGAACGCCGGGGGCGCCGTGCGGCAGGTGTCGACGCTGTTTCGCCTGGATGGCCACAGCTTTGAGGCACGCATGGCAGGACGCAGCGTGCAAATGGAGGGGTTCAAGAACGCATCCCTCTGGGTGATCGAGGACGTCAGCGAGCAGCGCCGGGCCGAGATCGCCATGCAGCAGGCCAAAGACCGGCTGGAGCTGGCGCAGGAGGCCGGAAAGATCGGTGTGTTCGACATTGATCTGCTCACCTCCCAGGTACTGTGGAGCGAGAAGCTGCTGGCGTTGCTCGGCCTGGCGCCGGGCACGGAGGTGCGCTCCCAGCGTGACTGGCAGGCGGTTCTGCACCCCGATGATCGCGCCCGCGCGGTGGCCGCCTTTTCGAGTGCCCTGGCGGGCGGCGAGACCCACCTTCGCGATTCCTGGCGCATCGTGCGGCCGGACGGTGAGGTGCGATGGTTCCTGTCGGCGGCCCGCATATTTCGCGATGGCAACGGGCGGGCGGTGCGGGTGGTGGGCGTCAACGTGGATATCCACGAACAAAAGCTGCTGGAACAGCAGGTGGCCGAGCAGCTGGATTTCCAGCAGGCACTGATTGACGCCATCCCCGTGCCGCTGTTCTACAAGGGCGCGGACGGCCGGTACATCGGCTTTAACCGTGCCTACGAGCAGGCCTTTGGGGTGCAGCGCGAGGCACTGATCGGAAAGACCGTGCGGGACCTGGCGTTCCTGCCCGAGACCGAGCGCGAACGCTTCGATGCGGACGCGCAGGAGGCCTTGCACGGGGTCCAGTCGGTGCACAAGGAGGTGGACCTGCCGTATGCCGACGGAAAGGTGCACCACACGCTGTTCTGGCTGCACGGCTTCTCGCGGCCCGACGGCTCGCCGGGCGGGGCCATCGGGACCTTTGTCGACATTACCGACCGTCAGCGCGCCGAGCAGGACCTGCGCCGCGCCAAGGAGCTGGCCGAGGAGTCCACCGCACTCAAGTCCAACTTCCTGGCCAACATGAGCCACGAGATCCGCACGCCGATGAACGCGATCATCGGCATGTCGCACCTGGCGCTCAAGTCGGGCCTGACAGCACGCCAGCACGACTACGTGAGCAAGATCCAGCAGGCCGGCCAGCACCTGCTGGGCGTGATCAACGACATCCTGGATTTTTCCAAGATCGAGGCGGGCAAGCTCATGGTGGAGAAGCAGCCCTTTGTGCTCGACCGCATGCTGGAAAGTGTGTCCGACGTGGTGGGCTACAAGGCCGGTGCCAAGGGGCTGGAGCTGGTTTGCGATGTGGCGGCCGACGTGCCCCCCAACCTGGTGGGTGACTCGCTGCGCCTGGGCCAGATCCTCATCAACTTTGCCAACAACGCCATCAAGTTCACTGAAACGGGCGAGATCAGCATTGCCGTGCGGCTGCTGGAGGCAGAGGGCAACCGGGTGATGCTGCGGTTTGAAGTGCGTGACACCGGGATCGGACTTACGCCCGAGCAGATGGGACGGCTTTTCCAGAGCTTCCAGCAGGCGGACACCTCCACCACGCGCCGCTATGGCGGCACGGGCCTGGGCCTGGCTATCTGCAAGAGCCTGGCGGAGCTGATGGGCGGCGAGGTGGGAGTGCAGAGCACTTATGGCCAGGGCTCCACATTCTGGGTCACTGTGCCCCTCGAACGCGGTGCACCCGCGCGCGTGCTGCTGCCACCCCCGGACCTCCGGGGCCGCCGTGTGCTGGTGGTGGACGACAACCAGACAGCGGCCACCGTGCTGTCCGACATGCTGCTGGCCATGGGTTTTGAGGTGGAGCAGGCCCACTCCGGCCTGGAGGCGCTCGACCAGCTGCGCGAGTCCATGGCACGACACCAGCCGTTTGGCCTGCTACTGCTGGACTGGCACATGCCGGGCATGGACGGCGTGGAGCTGGCGGGCCACATCCGGGGCCTGGGCATGGCGCAGGTGCCCAAGATGCTCATGGTCACGGCCTACGGCCGCGAGGATGTGATGCGTGCCGCCCGTGTTCAGGGCATCGACACGGTGCTGATCAAACCCGTCAACGCCTCGCTGCTGTTCGACACGCTGATGCAGCCGCTGGAACACTCCACCTACAGCCCGCGCCGCGCGGTCACCCCAGCGCCCGCTGCCGACGAGCTACCGCTGGAGATCCGGGGAGCGTCGGTGCTGCTGGTGGAGGACAACGAGCTCAACCAGATGGTGGCGGTCGAACTCTTGCTCGAAGCCGGTTTTGCCGTGGATGTTGCCGAGAACGGCCAGATCGCCCTCGACCGCATCGAGCGCAAGGCTTATGACGTGGTGCTGATGGACATGCAGATGCCTGTCATGGACGGCGAAACGGCCACGCGGCAATTGCGCAGCAATCCGCGCCATGCCCACCTGCCCATCGTGGCCATGACGGCCAACGCGATGGAGTCCGATCGCCAGCGCTGTTTTGCGGCCGGCATGAACGACCATGTGGCCAAACCCATCGAGCCTGCGGCGTTGTGGGCCGCCCTGAGCCGCTGGATTCGACCCCGGCCGGGGCTGGGCAAACCGCCTGTGGAGGGGGTGCCCCGCGCAGCAGGCGCTGGTGCCAGTTCGGGTTGGGGGGCTGATGGGATGGCGCCAGAGGGGGCTGATGACGCTGCGGTGGCAGCGGCTTTTCCCGCAGTTGCCGGGCTGGACACCCGCCTGGGTCTGCAGCGCGCCTTGGGCAAGCCGGGCTTGTACGCCGAGATGCTGCGGCGATTTGTGCAAGGCCAGTCGTCGGTGATTGCGCATCTGGAGCAGGCCGTCGCCAGCGCAGATGTGGTGCTGGCCGAGCGGCTGGCCCACACCCTGCGCTCGGTCGCGGCCAACATTGGCGCGCACGAGGTGTCGGCCCATGCACAAGCGCTGGAGCAGGCCTTGCGCAGTGGGGCGCATGCCGAAATGTCCGCGGGACTGACGGCCACCCTGGGCGCTGCGTTGCAGCCCCTGCTGGCGGGATTGCAGGCGTGGATGCAGGGGCAGCAAACGGGGCGGCCGGAAGTCCTGGAAACCCCTGCTGGGGCCGCGCTGCAGGGAGCGGGCGCCACGGCGGTCCTGCAAAAGCTGCGCACTCTGCTGGAGCAGGACGACCCTGCAGCCCCCGAGTTTTTCCAACACAATGTCCAGGTGCTCCAATCCGCGCTGGGGAGCAGCTTCACGGTGGTCGAGATGCACACCCAGAATTTTGATTTTGAGCAAGCACTGGCGGCAATGGCCGCCGTGTCAGGCCCCGAACACCCTGCCGTTCACACCCCTTGAGCGGCACAACACCCAGGAACTTCCATGGACAACGCGCCCTTTGCCTCCCCACAGGCCGCTCTTGTTGACAAGCCGATCGCCACGGTGCTGGTGGTGGACGACACGCCGGACAATCTCACCCTCATGGGCAGCCTGCTGCGCGAGCATTTCCTGGTGAAGGTGGCCAACCATGGCGAGAAGGCCCTGAAGATCGCGCAGTCCGACACCCCTCCCGACCTGATCCTGCTCGACATCATGATGCCCGAGATGGATGGTTATGAGGTGTGTCGGCGCCTGAAGGCTGCGGCGGCCACGCGCGACATCCCGGTGATCTTTCTCACGGCGCGTTCCGACACCGACGACGAGCGCGCGGGCCTGGCCCTGGGGGCCGTGGACTACATCACCAAGCCTATTAGCCCGCCCATCCTGCTGGCGCGGGTCAACACCCACCTGGCGCTCAAGGCCACGGCGGATTTCCTGCGTGACAAAAGCTCCTACCTGGAGCGCGAAGTGGCCATGCGCACGCTGGAGGTGCAGGCCATCCAGGACGTGACCATCATGGCCATGACATCGCTGGCCGAGACGCGCGACAACGAAACCGGTAACCACATTCGCCGCACCCAGCTGTATGTGAAGACGCTGGCCGAGCGGCTGCGCCACCACCCGCGTTTCGAGCCCGTGCTCAACGACCGCATGATCGAGCTGCTGTACAAGTCCGCTCCGTTGCACGACATCGGCAAGATCGGCATCCCCGACAGCATCTTGCTGAAACCCGGCAAGCTCACGGTGGAAGAATTCGAGATCATGAAAACCCACACCACCCTGGGCCGCAACGCCATCGACGAAGCCGAGCGGCGCCTGGGCATGCGCGTGGCGTTCTTGAGCGTGTCCAAGGAGATCGCCTACAGCCACCAGGAGAAGTGGGATGGCTCAGGCTACCCGCAGGGCCTGGCGGGCGATGCCATCCCGGTGTCGGCGCGCCTCATGGCCGTGGCCGATGTGTACGACGCACTCATCAGCAAGCGCGTCTACAAGCCCGCGTTTTCACACGACCAGGCCTGCAACACCATCATTCGCGGCAAGGGCACGCACTTTGACCCCGACATGGTGGATGCGTTTGTGGACATTGCGGAAGACTTCCGCAGCATTGCCCAGAAATACCCCGACCCTGGATAAAGGACAACCCCCTGAGCGACTTCGTCGCTTCCCCCTTCCCGAATTGCTGCGCAATTCGGGAAGGGGGACGCAGCCAGTGCGGCGGGGCGGCCCTTGCACGGCTGCACTGGTGTGCGTTTCGCCCGCTGCACGGTTCAGCTAGGAGATCTCACCATTGGTCATCGTGTGCTGGCCTAACTGCCGTGCGCGGTGGATGGGTTTAGAACGGCGCGTCTTCGCTTTTGGGGGCGTCGGCCTGTGGGGCGGCACCCGTGGTGTCGGACTTCACATCGGCTGCAGCCTCGGCTTCAGAGCTGACGGGTGCGTCTGCCGCAGCCGCCTGGCGCACAGCCGCCTTGTCGCCAGCGCTCGCAAACTTGCTGTACTTGCCCAGGATGGGCACCAGCTGGCCGTAGATGCGGGGGCTGCCGGCCAGGCACTCGCGCTGCTCCAGAAAGTCCGCTTCGCCCGTGAAATTGCCCACCAGGCCACCGGCCTCGGTCACCAGCAGCGAGCCCGCAGCCACGTCCCAGATCGACAGGCCGGTTTCAAAGAAACCATCGGTGAAGCCCGCAGCCACATAGGCCAGGTCCAGCGCGGCGGCGCCGGGGCGGCGCAGGCCGGCGGTGCGCTGCATCACGTCGGCCATCATGTTCAGGTAGCTCTTGAAGTTGTCGCCCGGGCGGAAGGGGAAGCCGGTGGAGATCAGGCAGTCCTTGAGCTGGGTGCGCTTGCTTACGCGGATGCGGCGCTCGTTCAGGTAGGCGCCACGGCCCTTGGTGGCGGTGAACAGGTCGTTGCGCGATGGGTCATAGATGACGGCCTGCTCGACCTTGCCGCGCACAGCCAGCGCGATGCTGATGCAGTACACGGGAAAGCCGTGGATGAAGTTGGTGGTGCCGTCCAGCGGGTCGATGATCCAGACAAATTCCGAATCCTTGGCGCCGTATTCGCTGCCCGACTCTTCGGCCAGGATGCCGTGGCCGGGGTAGGCCGTGAGCAGCGTCTCGATGATGATTTTTTCGGACGCGTGGTCCACTTCGGTCACAAAGTCGTTGATCTGCTTTTGCGAGATCCGCACCGATTCCACGTCAAGGGCCGCGCGGTTGATGATGGCGCCGGCGGCGCGTGCGGCCTTGATGGCCACGTTAAGCATGGGGTGCAGGTTGGACGACATAAATTGTGGTGGTGAGCAGGGCGCCGTGCGTCAACAATGAAGCGAGGCAGCCTGCGAATCAGGAGCGGTGCGATCCGACCCGGCGATGCGGGCGGCGACAATCAGGGCAGGATTTTACCCGCAGAGCCTCTTTTTCGCCTAACCGCTTGCCTTTTCCCTTGTCCTGCACCTGCCCATGAAGACCCGTTTTGTCCTGATCAACACCAGCCACGCCGGCAATGTGGGCGCTGCCGCCCGCGCCATGAAAACCATGGGTTTTGATGACCTGGTGCTGGTGGCCCCGCGCTGGGCCAACGTGCTGCGGCGCGAGGAAACCATCCAGCGTGCCAGTGGCGCGCTCGACGTGCTGGAGAACGCCCGCATCGTTGCAACGCTCGATGAGGCGCTGGACGGCATGAGCCACCTGTGCGCCACGGCGATGACCCCGCGCGACTTCGGGCCGCCCACGGCTGCGCCGCGTGCCCATTTCGAGTTGCTATTAAAACAAGAGCTGTTAGCGCTTGGTGGAAAAGCGCTAGAGGTCAAAAACACCTCAAATCCAGAAGCTCCATCGGCTGCGGCAGCCGGCCAGGCCGGTATCGCCTTCCTGTTTGGCTCCGAGCGTTTTGGCATGACCAACGAGGATGTGTACCGCTGCCACGTAGCACTGTCGATTCCGACCAACCCCGGCTTCGGCTCGCTCAACCTCGGCGCCGCCATCCAGGTGATTGCCTACGAATGGCGCATGGCGCTGGGCGGGTTCCCGGTGCTGGATGCCACACCACAGCGCGCCCTGGCCGACGCCGCGCAGGTAGCGGGCATGCTGGGCCACTGGGAGCAGGCGCTCACCACCATCGGTTTTCTGGACCCCGCCGCACCCAAGAAGCTCATGCCCCGCCTTAACCAGCTTTTCAATCGCGCGCAGCTCAGCCCTGAAGAAATCCACATCTTGAGAGGTGTCGCCAAAGCCATGATCGAGGCCGCTGAGGCGAAACGCTAGACTGTGCGGCCATAAACACATAACGAAAAGAACCGATGTTCGCCCGCCTGCGCTCCGATATCCAGTGCATCCTCGACCGCGATCCTGCCGCGCGCAGCACGTGGGAGGTGATCACCTGTTATCCGGGCCTGCACGCGATCTGGCTGCATCGCCCCGCGCACTGGTGCTGGCACCACGGCCTGAAATGGCTCGGTCGCTTTATTTCGCATTTTGCGCGCTGGTTCACGGGCATCGAGATCCACCCCGGCGCGAAGATTGGAGAGCGCGTGTTCTTCGACCATGCGATGGGCGTGGTCGTGGGCGAGACGGCCGAGATCGGCGACGGCTGCACCATCTACCAGGGCGTCACGCTGGGCGGTACCTCGCTGTACAAAGGTGCCAAGCGCCATCCGACGTTGGGCAAGGACGTGGTGGTGAGTGCGGGCGCCAAGGTGCTCGGCGGCTTTGAAGTGGGTGACGGCGCGAAGATCGGCAGCAATGCCGTGGTCATCAAGCCGGTGCCTGCGGGCGCCACGGCGGTGGGCATTCCGGCCCGGATCATCCCGTCCAAAGAGGGCCAAAGTGCGGACGTGACCGAGCCGCAGCAGGCGCGCAAGTTCACGGCTTATGGCATCACGCAGGAGGACGATCCGCTCTCGCAGGCCATGCGCGGGTTGATCGATAACGCCTCGTCGCAGGAGCACCAGATTGCGCTGCTGTGGCAGGCCATCGAGAAGCTGTCCACCAACCCGCAGAACAAGGACTGCGTGCCGTGTGACGCCGCGCTCAAGGAACAGTTCGAGGCAGGCAAGCTCAACGAGTTGGTGGGCAAGTAGCGGCTTGCCGGCGCTGTATTCAAAAATCAGATTGCTATAAAAAATATAGCTGCTAGCGCTTGTGAGATAAGCGCTAGCAGCTATTTTTCTTTGAATCTTGAGAAATCAGGCCGGGCGGGGCGCTCGCACCGCGTTCTTGGGCCGGAACGCCTTGCAGACTTCGTCGCGCGTTTCCAGATACGGGCCGCCAATCAGGTCCACGCAGTACGGCACGGCGGCAAAGATGCCGGGTACGATCTGCTTGCCGTCGGCCTCCTTCAGGCCCTCCAGCGTCTCGGCAATGGCCTTGGGCTGGCCGGGCAGGTTGATGATGAGGCTCTGGTCGCGCACCACGGCCACCTGGCGCGAGAGGATGGCGGTGGGCACGAACTTCAGGCTGATCTGGCGCATCTGCTCGCCAAAGCCCGGCATTTCCTTGTGCGCCACGGCCAACGTGGCCTCGGGCGTCACGTCGCGCAAGGCAGGGCCCGTGCCGCCGGTGGTCAGCACCAGGCAACAGCCTGCGTTGACCAGTTCGATCAGCGCCGCGCTGATGCCGTCCTGCTCGTCGGGGATCAGGCGGGATTCGAAGGTGATGGGGTTGTGCAGCGCGCGTGTGAGCCAGTCCTGCAGCGCGGGCAGGCCCTTGTCTTCATAGACACCGCTGCTGGCGCGGTCGCTGATGGAGACGATGCCGATCTTCACCGGGTCGTGCAGGGCAGAAGGCTCACTCATCGCCGTGGTCCTCATCGGTATCGCTGGCCTCGTCCGCACCCGTGTCGCCCAGGTGCTCGCGAACCAGCTGGAACAGCTCGCGGTAGGCGCGGCCCTTGCGCGGGGCCAGGCCTTGCGAGACCTGGACATTGGCCTCCTTGCCGGCAGGCTGTGCGTCCTTGCGGGCCTGGCGGATCAGGGCGCGCAACTGCTGCGTGTCGGTGGTGGGGTGCTCGGCCATCCAGGGGGCCAGCGCGTCATCGTCGGCAATCAGGCGGTCGCGCCAGTGTTCGGCCAGGTGCAACTGCATCTTTTCGGTGGCCGAGCCCTTGTGCTGCTCTTCCAGCGCCTGGCGGGCTGCTAACACCAGCTCGGGTTCGAGCTTGCGCATGATCTTGCCCACGTACTGCATCTGGCGGCGTTTGCCCTCAAAGTTGGTGATGCGCTTGGCCTCGGCCAGCGCGTCCACCAGCTTGTCGGGCAGACCCACCGCCTCGAACAGGTCGGCGCGCAAGCTCAAAAGCTCTTTGCCCAGCTCCTGCAGTTCGTCGCTTTCGCGCTTGAGATCGGTGCGGCTGGCATCGGGCGTGCCTTTGAGTTCGGCCTTGAGCTGAATATCCAGTTCGCTGCCTTCGGCAACAAACTGGCCTCGCACAAAGTAGCCTTTTTTGGGTTTGCGTGACATGGGTGGGGGCAAAAAGAGAAGCGGCGCAGAGCGCGCCACAGCGGCAAGTATCATAGCTGCCGCTATGAATAAACCCTCCACCCGCGCCGCGCGCGCCCAAAGCGCGGCTGCCGCTGCGCCCGCGCCTGCCACCTCCCGCACCCCTGACAACGGCTTCAGCTACAGCCGCGCGTTCTTTGAAGACCTGGTGGACCGCGCCCTGGCCCATGCCAAAAAGCTCGGCGCCACCGACGCAGGCGCCGAGGCGTCCGAGGGCTGCGGCCTGTCGGTCAGCGTGCGCAAGGGCGAGCTGGAGAACGTGGAGCGCAACCGCGATAAATCCCTGGGCGTGACGGTGTACCTTGGCAAACGCCGTGGCAACGCCAGCACGTCCGATTTCTCGAACAAGGCCATCGAGCAGACCGTGCAGGCAGCCTACGACATCGCCCGTTTCACGGCCGAAGATCCCATGGCAGGCCTGCCGGACGCCGATGACATCGCCCCGGCCGACACGCACCGTGACCTGGACCTGTTCCACCCCTGGGCCATCACCAGCGAAGAAGCCGCTGAAATCGCCAAGGCCTGCGAGGCCGCTGCGCTCAAGACGCACCGCCGCATCACCAACAGCGAAGGCGCGGGCGTGTCGGCGCAGCAAAGCCACTTCTTTAGTGCCCACACACGCGGCTTTCGCGGCGGCTATGCCAGTTCGCGCCACAGCTTCTCCGTCGCACCTATCGCCTCGCTGCCCGGCAAGAACGCCGAGATGCAGCGCGATGCCTGGTACAGCTCCATGCGCGATGCCACCGAGCTGGCCTCGCCCGAGGCCGTGGGCCGCTACGCCGCGCAGCGCGCCTTAAGCCGCCTGGGCAGCCGTAAGATCCCCACCACGCAATGCCCGGTGCTGTTCGAATCCACCCTGGCCGCTGGCCTGCTGGGCGGCTTTGTGCAGGCCGTCAGCGGCGGCTCGCTGTACCGCAAGAGCACTTTCCTGCTCGACTCGCTGGGCAAGATGGTCTTCCCCAAGCACATCGACATCCTGGAAGACCCCTTCATCCTGCGCGGCAAGGGCAGCTCGCCGTTCGACGAAGAAGGCGTGCGCGTGGCGCCGCGCAAGGTGGTCAAAGGAGGGCGCGTCGAGGGCTACTTCCTGTCCAGCTACTCGGCCCGCAAACTGGGCATGAAGACCACGGGCAATGCGGGCGGCTCGCACAACCTGGTGATGACCTCGCGCCTCACGCAAGCCAGCGACAACCTCGACGCCATGCTGCAAAAGCTGGGCACGGGCCTCTTTGTTGTGGAGCTGATGGGCCAGGGCGTGAACTACGTGACCGGCGACTATTCGCGCGGCGCGAGCGGCTTCTGGGTGGAGAATGGCAAGATCGCCTACCCGGTGCACGAGATCACCATCGCGGGCAACCTCAAAGACATGCTCAAGGGCATTGAGGCCGTGGGGGCGGATGCCTACAACTACGGTGCCAAGACCGTGGGCTCGATCCTGGTCAACCGGATGAAGGTGGCTGGGAGCTAATGCCTGGTTCGCCGTGCAGCCGCCGCAAAGGGCCGCGCTGATGCAAAAAAGGCCCTCGTGAAGAACGAGGGCCTTTTTGTTTTTTGAGCAGCTGTTGCGCTACGTGTTGCCTGCCCGCGCACCCGCCAGCAAGGCCTGCACTGCTGCTTGCAGCACAGGGGTCGCCTCCTCGCCGCTGAGCAGGCCTGAACTCACAAAAGCCCCATTGATGAGCACAGCCAGCTGGGCCGCCAGGGCCTCGGGCCGGGGCACGCCCAGCCGCTGGGCAATGCCGTGCAGGCGGCTGCGCAGCGTCACCATGTGCTGCCGGGCCACCAAGCGGGCAGGGTGGTCCTGCTCGGCAAATTCGGCCGCCACGTTGATCTGCGGGCAGCCCCGGTAGTTGGACCGGCCCAGCCGCTCGCCGATCCACTGCATGTGGGCCTGCAGCTCGGCGGCCGGGTCGTCGGCATGCTGCGCTGCCACCGCATCCCACAGGCCCCAGAAGTCCACGTCTTCACGCTCCAGAAACGCCACGATGAGGTCGTCCTTGGTGGGGAAGTAGCGGTACAGGCTGGTCTTGGCCACGGCCGCTTCGGCCACCACCAGGTCCACCCCCACGGCGCGCACACCGCGTTGGTAGAACAGGCTCGACGCCGTGTCGAGGATGCGCTCGCGCACGTCCTGCATGGGCTCGCTGGAGGCCGTCGCAGCGCGCCGTGACGAAGGCTTGGGGTGGGCGCCTGGCGCGGTTGCCGGGAGGGGATGGGAAAAAGAATGTGCGGCCATGCTTGACATGATACAGACCTGTCTGTAATCTTCAAGAAACAGACAGGTCTGTATCGTCAATTTTCCCCTCCACTTCTTTCCCGAAAGGTTCTCCATGACATCCTCTGTTCCTTCCATCGCGGTGTACGGTGCCAGCGGCCATACCGGTCAGTTTGTGGTGCAGGAGGCCTTGCGCCGTGGCCTGCGCGTGGTGGCTGTGGGTCGCAATGCCGCCCGGCTGGCTGCGCTGTTTCCCTCGGGGGTGGAGTGCCGCGTGGCGGCGCTGGACGACCCAGCGGCACTGGTGCAGGCCTTTGCCGGTTGTGGCGTGGTCATCCATTGCGCGGGGCCTTTCATGGACACGGCCGCCCCGGTGGCGCAGGCCGCGCTGCAGGCGGGCGCCCACTACATCGATGTGACCGCCGAGCAGCCCAGCGCCCAGGCCACTTTTGCCGATCTGCAGGCGCCCGCCGTGGCCGCCGGGCGCTTGGTGGTGCCTGCCGCTGGTTTTTATGGCGGCCTGGCCGATCTGCTGGCCAGCGCGCTCGCCGCGCCCGGCCCGATCGACGAGATCACCGTCGCCATGGGGCTGGACCGCTGGTGGCCCACCGAAGGCACGCGCCTGACGGGCGAGCGCAACAAGGCGCCGCGCCAGGTGGTGCAGGGCGGGCGCCTGGTGCCGCTGGTGCCCGCCGCCGACGTGCCCGACTGGACTTTTGCCGCGCCCCTGGCGACCTATGCCATGGTCGAGCTGCCGTTCAGCGAGACCATCACCCTGGCCCACCACCTGCAGGCCGACACCATCCGCTCGCTCATCAACCGCTCGGCCCTGGCCGACATCCGCGATGCCAGCACCCCGCCGCCCACGGCGGTGGATGGCAGCGGTCGGTCGGCCCAGCGTTTTGAACTGGTGGTGCGGCTGGTGCAAAACGGCGTGGTGCGGACGGCCTGTGTGCGCGGCCAGGACATCTATGCCGTGACGGCGCCCCTGGTGCTGGAGGCCGCGCAGCGCCTGATGGCTCCGTCCTTTCAGCGCAGCGGCGCGCTGGCCTTGGGCGAGGCGGTGGACCCTGCCGATACGCTGCGGGCGCTGAACGGCCAGGCGCTCGAGGTCTTTGGCGATGTGCGGGTAGCCTGAAAAGCGACCCCGAGTGTGCGTGCCAGCGGCAATCCATGCCCGGGAAAGTCGGGCGGGTCGCCATAACCCAAGGCGATATGCTTCGCGCATGCCCTCTGAGCGCCCGCACCCATTGCCCTCCAGCGCGCCCTCTGCGCCATCGAAGCAGACATCGGGTGCGGCTGTTGCGCCGCGAGACCCGGCCTTGTTGCGCCGCCTGCTGCGCGCCAAGGACCGCATGGACGCCGCATCGCACGAGGCCTGGCCAGTTCAGCGGCTGGCCGAGGTCAGCGGCGTGTCGGAGGCGCACTTCGCCCGCTCGTTCCGGCAGGCTTTCGGCATTCCGCCCCACCGCTACCTGCTGACCCGCCGCATCGAGCAGGCCACCACGCTGCTGCGCGACACGAACCTGCCCATCACCGAGATTGCGTTTGCCACCGGATGGGAGAGCCTGGGCACCTTCGGGCGCATCTTTCGCGACATCACGGGGATGAGCCCCAGTGCGGTGCGCAGGGAGGCCCAGGCCAATGCCACGCCACTGGACCGGGTGCCCGCCTGTGTCTTGAAGGCCGCGCAACGCCCCGACCTCACCACAGCAGTTTTGGAGAAGCGCCGCCGCCTGGCGGAAGGTACAAATCGGTCCTAGAGCCTGTTCAAGGTCTTTTTGGAGTCGCACAAGTACCTTGCCGAGATGGGATGCAAGGCGCGGTGGGCAGCCAATAGCGCGGCTATTGGCAAGCGCCGCAACGCCGCAGACAGCCCGGCAAGGCACTTGCCCGAAGGGTTGGAGTGAAATCGGGCGATTGGAAGCCCCGGCTGCTTGCATGGGCACGAGCCCATGCGGCGCATCCGAAGCATCCACTCCTCCCGATTGCACTCCAATGCGATCTCCAAAAAGACCTTGAACAGGCTCTTAGCAACCAAGGAGATCTGATGACGAAGAACCAAGGCATTGGTGTGGTGGGGGTGTATGTGGACGACCAGGACGAAGCGCTGGCGTTCTATGTGGGCAAGCTGGGGTTTCGTGTGCACACCGACGTGCGCAACGGCCCCTACCGCTGGCTGACGGTGCAGCACCCCGATCAGCCAGACTTTCAGCTGGGGCTGTTCACACCCGGCCCGCCCATCCACGATGCCGCCACAGCGCAGACGTTGCGCGCCATGGTGGCCAAGGGCGCCATGCCGCCGCTGGTGTTGCATGTGGCAGATTGCCGCGCTGCGTATGCCCGGCTGCGCGACCAGGGTGTGGAGTTCACGCAGGAGCCCGTGGACCGGTACGGCAATGTGGATGCGGGTTTTCGGGACCCGGCGGGCAATGGCTGGAAGATGATCCAGCTCGCGGCCGGAGGTGCGCAATGAGCGCCGGTGTGGGCATTCGGCGGTTTCACCGCTGGGTGTCGATGGCGTTCACGCTGGCCGTCATCGCCAATTTTGTGGTCCGTGCGCAAGTATCGGGAAACCCGCCGGATTGGGTCACCTATGCACCCCTGCCGCCGCTGGCGCTGCTGCTGTTGACGGGGCTGTACCTGTTTGTGCAGCCCTATTTGCGGCGGCCTGCGGCGCGGCGTGCCCCAGGCGCTCCGGTCTTACCACCCGTGTGATGGCAGGCGGCAAGCCCAGCAGCTACTCCCCAAAGTCCGCAAATTCGACCAGCAGTTGCAGCACGCCCTCCACCGCAGGTGAGGGCGGTGGCTGGTGGCGGTGCGCCACAGCCATGGGGCGCATGAGCGGCGGCTGCAGAGGGCGGATCTGCACGCTAGGCGTGCCCTGCAGGTCCTCCACCTCCTCCATCGGCAGCAGCGCGGCGCACTGGCTGGCCACGGCCAGGCTCTTGAGCGCGCCGGGGTAGCTCAGCGCCAGAAAGGGGCGTGGGTGGTGGCCCGCCTGGCCAAACCAGTTGGCAATCAGCCCGTGCATTTGCGTGGCGGGCGCAAACGACGCCCAGCGGCGAGTGGCCAGCCAGTCGGGGGTTGCGAACTCGGGCGCATCCCAGGCGGCAGGCAGAAGCGCCACCATGGGGTCGTTGCGCCAAGGGGTCTGGCGCACCTCGGCCAAAGGCGGTTGGGGGCTGGCGATGATGCCGATGTCCAGCGTGCCGGCCTTGAGCCGCTGCATCGAGTCGGCTGAGCCCACGGCCTCCAGCCGTATCTCCACACCGGGGCAGCGCGCCGCCAGCGCTTCCAGCATGCGCGGCAGCAGGCGCGTGCTCACGCCCGCCGACACGCCCACACGCACGATGCCCTCGCGCCCCGAGGCGCGGCGGCGCACGCGCTCCATCAGGTCGTCGCAGGCAAGCAGCAGCTGGCGCCCCTCTTGCACCAGCACCTCGCCGGCGGGCGTCAGCTCGGCCTGCCGCCGACCCCGCACCACCAGGTCGGCCTGCAGGCGCGATTCCAGCTCCTTGATGTGCAGGCTGACGGTGGGCGGCGCCAGGTGCAGCGCCTGCGCGGCCGCTGCAAAGTTGCCCAGGTCGGCGATGGCAATCAGCGTCTGCAGGTGGTCCAGGTTGAAGTTACGCATCAGTTTTTATGAATTGAGACTTCATTGAATTCAACTTTACAGATGGTACGCCAAGCCCGAGCATCCGGGCCATGTTGCATCCCACCCGTCTGGACCCCGAAAGCACGACCCGCCAATCCCACGCGTGCCAGCCGCCGGGGGCTGTGCCAGAGCACCCGGCCCATCGGGGCCGCTGGCCCCGGCGGGTGCGGCGTCTGGGCGGGCGGTGGCTGCGGGCGCTGGGTGCCGCCCTCGCGCGGGCGGAAAAACACATCAGCGAGAACTTCCGGGTGCCGCCCCATGGGGGGTGACGGGGGCGGGCCTCCTCACTGCCTGCACTGGTGAGGCGGAGGGGATCGGCCTACACTGCACCACCGGTCAGGCGGCCCGGACCGGGGCCTGGTGCGCGCCAGGGGGCAAGGTCCAGGGCCGGATTGAGCGAAAGGACCTGGTATGTTGTCCGATGCTTCCGTAACCACCATGCTGCCTGTGATGGACATGGACCGCGCCCGCGCCTTCTACGAGGGTTGCCTGGGGCTCAAGCCCGGTGGGTTCCGGCCCGATGGCAAGTTTGTCTATGCGGTAGGTGGCAGCACACTGGCGCTGTTCCCCAAGCCTGAAGGCACCAAGGCCGACCACACGGCCATCAGCTTCCAGGTGGCCGACATAGCGGCCACCATCGACGCGCTGAAACGCGCGAAGGTGGTCTTTGAGGACTACGACTTCCCGGGCCTCAAGACCGTCAATCACGTGTGTGTGCTGGGCGCCGAGAAGGCCGCGTGGTTCAAGGACACCGAGGGCAACTACCTCTGTCTGCACGAAGACATTGCCACATAGCCCGCTGTTTCAAGCAAAAAAGGCCGTTGCCGCGCGGTGGGTGTGCCTTTTAAGCTATTGAATTAGGAGCATTTGAGCGTAGGCCGTGGCTCAGTGCCGCGCCACCCGCGCGGCAATCGCCTCGCCCACCTGCGTGGTGCTGGCCGTGCCGCCCAGGTCCGGCGTTCGCGGCCCGCTTTTGATCACTTCTTCGATGTGCCGTCGCAGCGTCGGAGTGCGCGTAGGCGCACATGACGGCCCAGTTCCGGGTGTCGCCGGGTGATGGCTGTTTGCCCGCAGGCGAATGGCCTTCGCAATCGACTCCAGCAAGCCTTGTCACCAGCAGCGCTTGCTGCGTCGGCCCTGAGTCGGTCGGTGGGTTGGGTGAATATGGCGCATTATTTCAGAAGCCTGATCGCTCACCCATTTAGCTTTCGAAGAAAAATTCTTGTGGCAATAATGGAAAAAACAAAAATAAAATAAATAGAACAAACGGTACCCAAGGTGACTCAAATTTGTCCGGGCTCCCGATGGTAATCATTGCGTTTATTCCACTCTTCGTAGGGTTCTGAATTTATCTTACGTGCTGGATTTCATTTCAAATCCTGCTTTAATTGGTGTCTGACCCACTACGTTTGGCGCAGCGTGCAATGAGGCCTTCTTTTTGTGCTTGGAGTGATTGATGGCTGTGTAGATCATCAACGAAGAAAATACCGCTGTTTCCCACCTCGATGCTGTATGTGGGGTGCCACATCTCTGGTGGAAGATAGCCTTCCTCAAATGAATCAAACTCCACAGTGGCTTGGCTGAAGTCCACATGCGGATAGCGAGTGAAATCAATCAACTGGCCCCAGCCGCAGTCCGGTGCATCATCCGTAGAGTGCAGTCCATGAAGAGGATTGTGTGTTTTTAAAACAGCGGCAGCCGAAGCCGAAACATACGCATAGCCCTCCTTTTTTATCAGCAGACATTCGCCACGGCCGACTCTTTCTGCTTCCATCCAGCTACCCATCATGGTTTGAAGAGGTTGCCTGGCTCCCATGATGATCATTCGTGTGGCCAGTTGTTCATCCGGTACTGAAAGCCGCTTGATGCGATCTTCATTCAAGATCACTTGTATGGCCAGCGCGGGTTGTTCTGGAAATTCCCATACTTTTGTAACCTGTTTGCATAGCAGTTCGGCACCCATTTCTGCCTTGCTCCAGACCCAATCACCTACGCGAATTTTCTCAATGGGCACTAAGCCATTGCGGGTGTGAACCGGGGTGCCTGCGATGAAGCCAATATCATGGCTTACCGTGCTTTCATTTGCTGTTGAATATTTTTTATGGAGATTGGAGGGCGATTTTTTCGGAGGGTAAATTTTGTGGACCGTGATACCCACCGCTCTCCAGATAATCAGGGGTGGAATGATGATACCGACAATTAGGATTCCGAGTTTCATGGAGCGGATCTCCCAGCGCGGAAAAACATCGTTGATGAGATAGATCGCCCAGGGAATAGCCCCGAGTACTGCCAGGAACAATGCCCAGTTCTCGATGATCTCTGCCCTGCTGATTACTTCAGAGGGCAAAGGGGCGGGGGGACTTCATGGGCATGGCAGGGAATCCGGCGTGTGTTGGGCCTGATTGCGGCTACTTGCGCTGGTTGAAATGGCTTTCGACTTCAGCGGTATGGCTGGCATAGCTCTTGGAGATGGGCCAGGTGCTGCACAGGCTGGTACGCAGCTGGTTGCCGGATCGGAAGGCGAACACCATGTGCTCGGACCCCTTGGCGAACCGCACGCCGCAACTTCCCTGGTCGCCCTGAGTGTGTACCGTGATGGCCGTGGCCTGATCGCCTTTGTAGATGGTGGTGGGCCTGAAAAGGGCTCGGTACTCGTTTTTGTTCGCAGGGTCGACGATCTCTTCTGTCACAACGCCTTTGAACACGACCGTGGCTTGTGGAGCATTTGCTTCCGCAGAGGCGAGCTTGCAGCTGCATGCATAGGTGTTGCTGGAGGCCAGCCAGGCCATTGCGGCGGTGCAGAAGATGGTGGTGATGGGCTTCATGTGGGGCCTTGCACAGGTGATGGAGTGGGGCGGTTTTCGATTCGGCAATACCGGTGTTGCAGCAGTGGTTGGTCAGTTCACTGCTGACGACGAGTCGTTCATTGCCCGCAGTGATGCTTTTGTGATGCCGCGCACCGATCAGACTGTGGCCACATGCTCCGCGATGGCTTGACCCACTTGCGTCGTATTGGCACTGCCACCCAGATCGGGCGTACGCGGCCCGCTTCGCAGGGTGTGTTCAATGGCGCGCACGATGGCGTCATGTGCCGCCCGTCCTGCACCCACGCCTTGTGTCAGGAAGTCCAGCATCAGCGCGCCCGACCAGATCATGGCGATCGGGTTGGCGATGTTCTTGCCATAGATGTCGGGTGCCGAGCCGTGCACGGGTTCGAACAGGCTGGGGAAGTTGCGCTCGGGGTTCAGGTTGGCCGAGGGCGCTAGGCCAATGGTGCCGGTGGTGGCAGGACCCAGGTCGGAGAGGATGTCGCCGAACAGGTTGGTGGCCGCCACCACGTCAAAACGGCCGGGCTGCAGCACAAAGCGGGCGGTGAGGATGTCGATGTGCTGCTTGTCCAGTGTGACCTCGGGGTAGCCCTTGGCCACGTCGTCGGCACGCTGGTCCCACCAAGGCATGCTGATGGCGATGCCGTTGCTCTTGGTGGCCAGGGTGACGTGCTTTTTGGGGCGGCTGTGGGCCAGGTCGAAGGCGAACTTCAAGAGGCGGTTCGCACCGTGGCGCGAGTAGACCGATTCCTGGATGACGATTTCACGGTCGGTGCCTTCATACATGATGCCGCCGAGCGACGTATATTCACCCTCGGTGTTCTCGCGCACCACGTAGTAGTCGATGTCGCCGGGCTTGCGGCCGGCCAGGGGGCAAGGCACGCCTTCAAACAGGCGCACGGGGCGCAGGTTGATGTACTGGTCGAACTCGCGGCGGAATTTGAGCAGCGACCCCCACAGGGAGACATGGTCGGGCACGGTGGCGGGCCAGCCCACGGCGCCGAAGAAGATGGCGTCCATGCCCGACAGTTGCGCCTTCCAGTCGTCGGGCATCATTTTTCCGTGGGCGGCGTAGTAGTCGCAGCTGGCCCATTCGAATTCGTGCAACTGCAGTTCAAAGCCAAAGCGGGCGGCGGCGGCCTGGATGGCGCGCACTCCTTCGGGCATGACTTCTTTGCCGATGCCGTCTCCGGGCAGGACGGCGATGCGGTAGGTCTTGGTGGTGGGTGCGTTCATGGTGCTGGGTATGTGGGGGCAGGGTAGAGCGAAGTCGCAGGTGGGTGCGGACGGTGTGTGCACTGCATTATTCCGAGCGCCATCAAAAACTACAATCTGCCAACTGTGGCTCCATTCTTCACAAATCGTGCATAAAAACCCCGCTGCCGACGATTTGCGCGTTTTCACGGCGGTGGTGCGCAAGTCCAGCTTTGGCGCGGCTGCTGCCGAGCTCGGCACTTCGCCCGCCTACGTGAGCAAGCGCATCCGCCTGCTGGAGCAGGACCTGCAGGTCAAGCTGCTGCACCGCACCACCCGCCGGGTGGCGGTGACGGAGGAAGGCGAGCGCGTTTTCCACTGGGCGCAGCGCATCCTGGACGACATGGAGCAACTCATGCAGGAGGTGGCCATCACGCGCAGCGAGCCGCGCGGGCTGCTGCGCGTGAGCAGCAGCTTCGGCTTTGGGCGGCAGATCGTGGCGCCTGCGCTGTCGCGTCTGGTGGAGCAGCACCCGGGGCTGCAGGTGCGGCTGGAGGTATTTGACCGGCTGGTGGATGTGGCGGGCGAGGGGTTTGACCTGGATGTGCGCGTGGGCGATGAGATCGCGCCACACCTCATCGCGCGCCGCCTTGCCGACAACCACCGCGTGCTCTGCGCATCGCCCACTTACCTGCAGCGCAAGGGCGCTCCGCGCACGGTGGCGGACCTGGCCGCGCATGACTGCCTGGTGATCAAGGAGCGCGACCACCCGTTTGGCGTGTGGCGCCTGCGCAGCGGCGCGCAGGAAGAGTCGGTCAAGGTGCGCGGCCCGCTGTCGGCCAACAACGGCGAGATGGCCGTGCAGTGGGCGGTGGACGGGCGTGGCGTGGTGCTGCGCTCGTTGTGGGATGTGGGCGCGCACCTGCAGATCGGGCGCCTTGTGCAGGTGCTGCCGCAATGGCAGCAGGAGGCCAATGTGTGGGCCGTGTTCCCGACGCGGCTGGAGCGGTCGGCCAAGGTGCGCGTGTGTGTGGAGTTTCTGCAGGAGCATTTCCGCTCCGGGTGGATGGCGCGGGATGCCGACGCGGGGGTAAGCACCCCGGTTTGAAGCAAAAATAGCTGCTACCGCCCGTCTGACAAGCGGTAGCAGCTATCAAAAAAATACTGACTGGGTGGTGGTGAGGGGGCGATCAGCCTGCCAGCGCAGCCTTCACAGCGGCCGACACCTGGCCCATGTCGGCCTTGCCCGCAAGGCGGGTCTTGACCACGCCCATCACCTTGCCCATGTCGCCAGGGCCTGATGCGCCGATTTCGGCCACGATGGCCTTCACGGCAGCCAGCGTTTCTTCGGCCGACATGCGCTCGGGCAGGTAGGCCTGCAGCACGGCCATCTCGGCCTTTTCCTTGTCCGCCAGGTCCTGGCGGCCAGCGCCTTCAAAAGCGGTGATGGAATCCTTGCGCTGCTTGATGAGCTTGTCCACGATGGCGACCACGGCGGCGTCGTCCAGCACGATGCGCTCGTCCACTTCCTTTTGCTTCATCGCAGCCTGCAGCAGGCGGATGGTGCCCAGGCGCTCGCTGTCCTTGGCGCGCATGGCGGTTTTCATGTCTTCGGTGATCTGGTCCTTGAGGCTCATGGCGGCTTCCTTTTTTGGGTTTCAAACAGGGACAAGGGTTTGCCAAAAGGCTTTCTGGCTAGGCGTCAACGCCGCAGACAGTAGTCTCGCTACGGCAAGGCGTTGCAACGACGCCAGAAAGCCTTTTGGCAAACCCGAAAAACAAAAACCCGCGCTTGGCGTCCCTAGCGCGGGTTCTGGGACCCAAGCAAAAGGCTCGGGGCCGAAGATGGATCAGTACATCTTCTTGGGCAGTTGCATGCTGCGAACGCGCTTGTAGTGGCGCTTCACGGCGGCTGCCTTCTTGCGCTTGCGCTCTGCGGTGGGCTTTTCGTAGAACTCACGGGCGCGCAGGTCGGTCAGCAGGCCGAGCTTTTCAATGGTGCGCTTGAAGCGGCGCAGTGCAACGTCAAAGGGTTCGTTTTCTTTTACGCGGATCGTAGTCATTAGCTAATGGTTTTCCAAATGGTGCCTGCAGAGGGGCTTGGGGAGATCGGGCCTCAAGTCCGTACAAAGCGGTTTCCCCGTCTGTAACTAGTATTTGGCCGACGGGGCATTGCCAGCAAAGCCGGAGATTATAGCCTTTGTGGCGCGGATGGGAAGTACCCCTGTGCAGCTCCCTGCGTCCCGTCCCGCGCTGCGGGACGCCGCCACTGGTGGCCTGGTTGGGCATGGGCCATGTGGCACTGCAGTGGGCCGCGCCCGAACAAGGACTGAGGTCGTTCTCACCGGAGGCATTGCCTCCGTCCATCCTCAGGCCGCGCAATGGCGTGGAAATTGCTTCACGTTGTAACAATCACTTACCACCGTCGGTGGGTTGCCCAGGTCATCCGCCCGGGTGGGCCTGCCGCCACAGACACCATGGCATTCATGCACCGCGTTTCGGGCTGGCTGGGCCGCCTCAGTGTGGGGCGCAAGCTCATGCTCATCTACCTGCTGGACCTGTCGGCGGTGATCTATGTGTCCAGCATCCTGATCCACGAAAAGTACGTGGCCATCGATTTCACACGCAAGGAGATCGTGGGCACCACGTATGCGGCGGTGCTGCGCGACGGGCTCATGGGGCAGTTTCTGGATGCATCCCAGCAGCCGCCGCTGGCGGGCGATGTGATTGCACGGCTGACGGGTGTGCGCAAGGCGTATGACGAGCAGTTGCGCACACAGGAAGTGGGCGAACGCTTCAGCATGGTGCTCGGGCAACTGGCCGCCAGGCCGCCGTCTGCAACGGATGCGCAGGTGCTGACCGGGATGCGCAGCCAGCTGCTGCGCGAGGGCCGCGAGCTGCTGACCACGGTAGGCAACCAGTCCAACCTGATTCTGGACCCGGATCTCGACAGCTACTACGGCATGTCGCTGGTGGTGCTGCGGTTTCCAGAGCTGCTGCAGGCGGTGCACGACACGGTGGTGTTCTTGAACGCGGCGCAGACCGGGCGCGGTCCGCAGTGGTCCTTTGAGCTGCTCACGCTGGTGGGGCGGCTGGATGCTGTGATGCAGGGCATTGAGGCGGACTACAACCAGGCATTCATCGCAGGCTCGCCCGAAATGCGGGCCGCCTTGCAGGGTCCGCGCGAGGCGCTCCACCAATCCCTGGAGGGCTTCCAGGCGTTGTTGCAGGGTGTGGCGGCGGGGGAGTCGCGCCTGACCATGGCGCAGGTGGGCACACAGCAGATGCAGGTGCTGGGCGCGCTGCGCGATGCCTGGACGGTGGGCATCGTGGACCTGGAGCGGCTGCTCAACCGCCGTGTGGATGGGCTCTTCGCTCGCATGTGGCTGCATTTGGGCACCGCGCTGGTGCTGCTGGGCTGCATCCTCTCCCTCGTGACGCTGGTGGCGCGGCAGATTGCCAAGCCGCTGCAGCAACTGGCGCGGGTGGCCGACGAGGTGCGCAAGAGCGGCGACCACACACTGCGCGCGCACTGGGCCAGCCGTGACGAGATCGGGCGTCTCGTCACGGCTTTCAATGAAATGCTGTCCCAGCTTGACCGCGACCGCGTGCTACAGCAGGAGCTGGCCGCCAGCGCGCGCGCGGCCGAGGCCCAGCGCGAGCTGGTCGAGGCCTTCCCCATCCCCATGGTGGTCACCTCGGTGCCCGAGCACGAGGTGCTGCACTCCAACGCCCCGGCTGCCCACTGGCTGGGTGACCGCAAGACCGACCCGTGGGCCGTGGGGCTGGAGCCCGGCGTGCGGGCGCGCTTCTTCCAGCGCCTGGCGGACCAGGGCTCGGTCGATGAGTTCGAGGTGCGCTGGAAGGGCACCGCCGAGCCTTCCTGGGCCGTGCTGTCGGCGCGGCGCCTGCAGTTCCAGGGGCGCGATTCGGTGCTCACCGCGTTCACACCCATCAATGTGCTCAAAGTGATGGAGCAGCGGCTGGAGCTGTGGGCCAAGGTGTTCGAGGCCTCGTCCGAGGGCATCATCATCATGAACGCCGATCAGCAGATCATCAGCGTGAACAAGGCGTTCTGCCGCAGCACGCACTACGACTTTTACGAGGTCATCGGCGAGGACCTGGGCTTTCTGCTGGAAGAGTCGGGTGCCGAGCCGCTGTCGGCGCAGATCCACCGCACCATGCTCGACAAGGAGTCGTGGCAGGGCGAGGTGCGGTTTCGCCGCCGCTCGGGCGAGACCTATCCGGCCTGGCTCATGGTGTCGGCCGTGCGCGAGACCAAGGGTGGTACGTTGGCCAACCACATCGGCATCGCCATCGACATCACCGACCGCAAGCGCAGCGAAGAGCGCATTCAGTTCCTGGCGCACCACGACGTGCTCACCGAGTTGCCCAACCGTTCGTTGTGCGTGCAGCGTCTGCAGATGGCGCTGGCGCAGGCGCCGATCACGGGCGAGAAGGTGGCTGTGCTGTTCATCGACCTGGACCGCTTCAAGGCCATCAACGACACGCTGGGTCATCACATCGGCGATGGCCTGCTGCGCTCGGTGGCCGGGCGCCTCACGCAGGCCGTGCGCAGCCGCGACACGGTCAGCCGCCTGGGCGGCGACGAGTTCGTCGTGGTGATGCGCGACGTGGCCGGGCGCGAGGATGTGCAGCAGCTGGTGGAGCGGCGCCTGATTCCGCTCATCCGCCAGAGCCACCCGGTGGAAGGGCACGAGTTGAACGTGTCGTGCAGTGTGGGCATCGCCGTCTACCCCGAGGACGGCAGCGACATCGACGAGCTCATGCGCCGTGCCGACGCCGCCATGTACGAGGCCAAGACCACGGGCCGCGACATGGCGCTGTTCTATTCGGCCGAGACCGACCAGCGCGCGCTGGCCCGCCAGACGATGGAGCAGCAACTGCGCCGCGCGCTGGAGCGCCAGGAACTGAGCCTGCACTACCAGCCGCGCCTGTCCGCCAAGGGCGGCGGCCTGCTGGGCGTGGAGGCCCTGCTGCGGTGGAACAACGCCACCCTGGGCCACATCCCGCCCAGCGAATTCATCCCCATTGCCGAGGAGACCGGCATGATCCGCGCGATCGGCGGCTGGGTGCTGCAGCAGGCTTGCGAGCAATGGGTGCGATGGCAGGTGCCGCTGTCGGGCCCATCCGCGCGCGGGCTGGTCCATCCGCTGGCGCATGTCTCCATCTCGGTCAACCTCTCGGCCGCGCAGCTGGCTGACCCGCTGCTGGTCAGCGACATCGAGGCACTGCTGGCGCGCACCGGCATGCCGGCCCACCGGCTGGAGCTGGAGATCACCGAGTCACAGCTCATGGACAACGCCCACGCGGCCGAGCAGCAACTGGCCGCGCTCAAATCGCTGGGCGTGCAGCTGTCCATCGACGACTTTGGCACCGGGTATTCCAGCCTGGCCTACCTCAAGCGCTTCGACATCGACCGGCTCAAGGTGGACAAGTCCTTCGTGCACGACATGCTGAGCAACCCCGCCGACATGGCGATCACGCGCGCCATCATCGCGCTGGGCCACACGCTGGGCCTCAAGATTGTGGCCGAGGGGGTGGAAGACCTGGCCACGGCCCAGGTGCTGAGCGCGCTGGACTGCGAAGAGCTGCAGGGCTACCACTTTAGCCGCCCGCTGCCGCCCGAGGCGCTACACGCCTGGGCCTTGGAGCACGGCGTGCTTCAGGGCGCGTCGGTACGGGGGCTGGGTTTTGGCAGTACGCAGCCTGCACCGCTGTGGGGGTGACCCGGCCCTCAGCGCCCGTCCTTACCCATCAGGCAATTCGGATGTGCAGCGCGACGGCCAGTCCGACCAGGATGGCGCCCGGGGCCATATTGCCCAGCCACAGCGAGGTGCGTGAGGTCGAGCGGCCCGAGATGCGCGAGTCGGCTCGCAGGTAGGCATCGCCCTCATCAGTGCGCAGCCACCACACCATCACCGCGCCCCCGGCCAGCGAGCCCACGCCCAGCGCTGCGAGGATTGCGATGAAGATGTTTCCGCCAATGCTTGCTGCAGGGACGAGGGCAATTAGTGCGCCCACGGCCGTTGCGGCCGCTTGGTACTTTTCTGCGCGTTCGAATCCATCCATGCCGTGGCTCCCGCCGTATCACCGGTAAAGCGATGTGTTGTTGCCTGGAGTTTAGGTGCGATGCCCCTCCCGATTGAGAACGGAGTGCTTCAGTGACCCGCTGGCGGCAACGCCTGCGCGCACGCCGCAGCGCTGGCCCAGGCCCACTGGAAGTTGTAGCCCCCCAGCCAGCCCGTCACGTCCACCACTTCGCCAATGAAGTACAGGCCGGGCTGCGTCTTGCACTCCATGGTCTGCTGCGACAGCGCCTTGGTGTCCACGCCGCCCAGCGTGACCTCGGCCTTCTTGTAGCCCTCGGTGCCCGTGGGCGTCAGCTCCCAGCGCGCCAGCTGCTCGGCCAGCCGCGCCAGGGCCTTGTCGCTGGCCTCGTTGATGGGGCGCTGCCAGTCGGCCTCGCGCTGCGCCCAGGCATCGGCCAGGCGGCTGGGCACCAGCGTGGCCAGCTCGTTGGCGATCAGCTTGCGCGAGCGGGCCTTGCCCTGCGCCAGCGCGGCGGGCAGATCCACCGTGGGCGCGAGGTTGATGGCCAGCGGCGCGCCTTCCTGCCAGTAGCTGGAGATCTGCAGCACGGCCGGGCCCGAAAGGCCCCGGTGGGTGAACAGCAGGTCTTCGTCGAAGGCCATACGGGCTTTCTTGGCACCGGTGCTGATTTGCACCGGAAGCGCCAAGCCGGCCAGCTGTGCATACGGCGCCCAGCCCGTGCCATCAAAAGTCAGCGGTACCAGACCTGGGCGGCGCTCGACAAGCGGGATGTTGAACTGCTGCGCCAGCCGGTAGCCAAAGTCGGTGGCGCCGATCTTGGGAATGGACAGCCCGCCCGTGGCAATGACCAGCGAGCGCGCCTGCACCGGGCCACGGTCAGTATCAATTTGATAGCTGGTAGCGCTTGATGGATAAGCGCCAGGGGCCAAAAACTTTATATTTTTGACCGCACAAGGTTGCCAGTGCGTCACCTGGCCCGCTGCGCACTCGGCCAGCAGCATGGCAATGATGTCCTCGGCCGAGCGGTCGGCAAACAGCTGTCCCTTGTGTTTTTCGTGGAAGGCAATGCCGTGCTTTTGCACCAGCGCAATGAAGTCGGCGGGCGTATAGCGTGACAGCGCCGAGCGGCAGAACTGCGGGTTTTGCCCCACAAAGTGTTTGTGGGGCGCGGCGGGGTCCAGGTCGCGGTTGGTGAAGTTGCAGCGTCCGCCGCCCGAGATGCGGATCTTTTCGGCCACCTTTTCGGCATGGTCGATCAGCAGCACCTTCAGGCCCCGCTGGCCCGCCTGGCCCGCGCAGAACAGGCCGGCAGCACCGGCGCCGATGATGACGACGTCAAAAACAGGGGAAGTGTGGGACACAGTGATGAACAGGCAGCGGTGACAGGGCCGCCATTGTCGCCGCAGCGTTCATCGGGCCCTCACGCCATCACTGCCGGTACACCCCGCCAGAGCCCACCACCGCGATGTCCACGTAGTTCGAGCCGTGGTGGTTCTGTGGGCTGAACTGGTAGCTGTAGCCGCCCAGGTCAAGGTTGCCCAGGCCTTCCATGGCCTGGACCAGGCTGGCCCGGGTGACGCCAGGCCCTGCTGCGCGCAGGCCTTCAATCAGCACGCGCGCATCCATGTAGCCGGTGTAGCGGTCGTAGTCCACAGGCTTGTCGTGGCGCTTCATGGAGGCCTGGAAGTCCCGCGTGAGCGCAATGGTGGGCTTGGTGGGCGAGGGGCCGGTGCGTGCCACGGCCAGACCGCGCGCGTCGTCACCCAGCGCCTTGAGCACTGCGGAGCCTGCGCCCAGCGACAAGGTGTAGACCGGCACTCCGAGGTGCGCGCGGTTGGCCCGCACATAGGCCACCACGGGCGGCCCCGCCGCCACCAGCAGCACGGCTTGTGGTTTCTGGGCGGCCAGGGCCTTGGCGGCGTCGTTGGCGTCTGCCCCGGTTGGCGCGATGGCATGCGAGCCGGCCAGCGTCGCGCCTTCGGCGGCAATGGTTTTTTCGACCAGCGGCAGCAGCAGCTTGCCAAAGTCGTTGTTCTCGTAGGCCACGGCAATGCGAGAGGTCTGCACTGCCACCAGGTTGCGCACGATCTTGACCAGCTCGTCGGCATAGCTTGCGCGTGTGGTGAAGAGGTAGGGATGCTGCTGCGCCCGGATGGCAGGGCTGCCCGTGTACACCGAGATCAGTGGCAGCTTGGCTTGCACCAAGTAGGGCAGCAGCGCCATCACTTGAGAGGTGCCAGACACGCCCAACAAGGCCAGCACGCCCTCCTTCTCGCTCAGCTGCCTGGCGTTCTCCAGCGTGCGGCGCGGATCGAACCCGTCGTCGAGCGTCACCAGGCGAATCTTGCGTCCGCCAATGCCGCCCTTGGCATTGGCGTCTTCCACTGCAGCGTCCTGTCCTTCATGGATGGGCGCAAGAAAGGGGGCCATGCCACCCGACAGCGCGGTAGACCGGCCAATGAGAATGTCGCCCTTGCCCGGAGCGGGTTGCGCCCTGGCAGACAGGCTGGCCAAGGCCGCACCGCCTGCCAGTGCCAGCATGAGACTGCGGCGGCGCGCCTGGGAAAGCCGCTGGTTAACGGGCAAGGCAACGTGGGTCTTCATCAAACAGCTCCTCCTGGTCGTGGCCACCGTGGCCTCAAGGTGCGGCGATGGTAGGAGTGCGGTAGGCGCGCACCCACCGGGTTTCTACCGGGGGGGCGTCAAGTTAGGGACAGGCGTCTATCCCAATCCCTTCTTGAAACTGGAGCGGCTGCCCCCAGCCCTGGGGCACGCCTTGTTGGTGTCGGTCAAGGCCTCGATGCCACCAAGGAGGCTCTGAACCGGTCGTGCGCGGCGCGGTAGCATGTGGCATCCACCCGCCAAGGACTATTCCATGAAACCGATACGCTGTGCCGCCTGCGCCCTGGTGCTGGGCTTTCTGGCCCCGGCCGGGGCCGTCAACAAATGCACGGATGCCGATGGCAAGGTGTCGTTCCAGGATGGCCCTTGCCTGGGCCAGGGCGAGAAGATCGAGGTGAAGCCAGCCATGCAGGGCGCCACCCCTGTTCCACCTGGCCCCTCCACCGCGAAGGAGGGCGCCTTCGGCCCCACCTGGCAGCGCAAACACTATCTGCAGAACCAGGGCGTGCCGCAGGCGCGCGCGGCCCTCGAACGCAACCAGCAGGAATGCGCGGCAACGGCACCGGATGCTGCAGTGGCCCATGCAGGCCCCCTGCGGCGCAGCACCCTGGCACAAGGCTCCCAGTTCGCGCAGGAACGCGCGGCTGCAGCGGGCAAGGACAAAGCCGCGTGTGAGGCCCGAACCGAGGAGCTGCGCAACCAGCTCAAAGCGCTCGAAGCCGAACTCGGCAAGCTGTAGCCCTCCTCGGTGGGGGAGGGGGGAGGCGCCTCAGCCTCTCAGCCCTTCCAAGTGAACGGAAACTTGAACTGCTTCACAAACCCGTTGGGCACGTAGTCGCCCAGCACGCCGTAGTGTTCGGGCCAGAGCTTGGTGCTTTTGACGGCGGTGCCAAACAGGTAGTCCAGAAACGCAAAGTGCGCAGCGTAGTTCTTGTCCAGCGCCTCCTGGTCCTGGCTGTGGTGCCAGTGGTGGAAGTTGGGCGTGACGAGCACGTAGCGCAGCGGGCCCAGGCGCACGCTCACGTTGGCGTGGTTGAAAACGGCCTGGAAGCCCACGATGACGATGTAGGCGTCGATCACTTCCTTGCTGAAACCCAGAACGTAGATGGGCGCCAGCACCAGCGTGCGGGTGATGAGCAGCTCCAGGATGTGCTGGCGCGAGCCGGCCATCCAGTCCATGCTTTTCACGCTGTGGTGCACCGCATGCAGGCGCCACAGCAGCGGCACCTCGTGGTAGGCGCGGTGCGTCCAGTACTGCACCAGGTCGGCCACGAGCACGATGAGGAACAGCGCCACCCAGAAGTTCAGGTCCTGTACCCAGCCGCGAATACCGTCGTTGGCCGCCCAGCCAAAAAATTTGTGCACGATGAGGTTGGTGGCCAGGAGCACAAAGCCCACCACCATGTGGTTCACGATGAAGTGGTGGAAGTCGGTTTGCCACTCGGCGCGGAAGATGGGCTGGTCCTTGCGCAGTGCAAAGAGTTTCTCGATGAAGATGAAGATCAGTGAGCTGCCCAGCAGGTCGAGGATGAACCAGTCCAGGCCGATGTACGGTGTGTTGTCAGGGAAGTTGGGGTCCACCTCCACCTTGTGGCCGCCCAGGAACGCCGCCAGCGCCACCATGGCAAAGGCAAACGTGGCCAGCCAGCGCGAACGGTTGAAGAGGATGTTGACGAGGGAGATGCCCCCCGCGATGGCCATGGCGGTCAGCATGATGGTGCGAATCACCGTCACGTCGTAGCTCTTGCGCAGCTGTGGTGTCGTCAGGTACTCGGGGAAGTGGAAGGCCAGCACGCCCAGAAAACACAGGATGGCCAGCGTGAGTGCAATCACGCCCGACACGAGCCCGCGCCCGGTGCGCAGCGCGCCATGGCTTTCGGTGAATTCATTGAGCTTGTCGATTTCGAGCATGGTTTCCCCTCTGGCCTCCCGGCCTGCTTGGCTTTTTTGATGGGCCGTGATCTGGCTTGTGTGGCGCGAGTGTAGCGGCCCGCAGCGTTGCGCCTGCGACACGGGGGAGCCCTAAAATCGCGGCATGAACATCCCTTCACACCAACTCAGCATGACGGTGCTGATGTCCCCCGACATGGCCAATTTTTCGGGCAATGTGCACGGCGGGGCCATTCTCAAGCTGCTGGACCAGGTGGCCTATTCGTGCGCAAGCCGCTATTCGGCCTGCTATGTGGTGACCTTGAGTGTGGACCAGGTGATGTTTCTGCAGCCCATCCATGTGGGAGAGCTGGTGACCTTCCTGGCCAGCGTGAATTACACCGGTTCCTCGTCGTTGGAGGTTGGTATCAAGGTGGTGGCCGAAGACATCCGCTCGCAGGTGGTGCGGCATGTGAACAGCTGCTTCTTCACGATGGTGGCAGTGGACGAGGCGCGCAAGCCGGTGCAGGTGCCGCCGCTGTCGCCTTCCACGCCCGACGAACGCCGCCGCTGGGATGCGGCACTGCTGCGCAAATCCTTGCGCAAGGAGCTGGCGGAGCGTTTCAGGCAGGTGCGCGAGACTGCTGGCGGGTAGGCCGGGAACCCGGAACAAAAAAGGGCCCCTGCATGGCAGGAGCCCTTGTTCAATTGGGGAAAAAGTTGCTCAGCGCGCGGCGCAGAAACCGAATTCGGCCGCTGCCCCGGGGGCGAGGGTCTTGTTCCAGTCCACGCCGGACGCGTTCAGGTTGCTGCCAGCCTGCGTCCATGTGGCATTCCAAAGATTGTTGATGGTGCCGCTCACGGGGATGGTGATCGCCCAGTTGCCAGCGGCGGTGCCCTGGTTGGTGACGCGGACCCGCTGGCAATAGCCTGCGTTCCAGACACTGTCCATCATCTCCTGCACCGAGAAGCCACCGGTAGGCGTCGGTGGGGTTGGCGTTGTCGGCGTTGTGGGGGTGGTTGGCGTCGTAGGTGTTGTTGGCGTCGAACCATCGCCCCAGAGGCGCTGCAGCAACTGGACCTTGTCGGTGCGCACGGTGGTCCAGTCATCGTCCAGAATGCCGCCGGTGTCGCCACTGTTGGGGTTCCACGACCAGTAGAAGCCGCTGCGCATGCCCTTGCCGACCATGTAGTCCACCAGCGCGTTCTGCCACTGCACATCCCGCGCATCGCCCCGGCCAAATTTGCCACCGAACTCGCCCAGCATGACGGCATAACCGGCCTGCACGAACTGGCCAAAATGCTGGTCCCAGATGGCCGGCATGTTGCTCGGAAAGTTCGAAGCATTGAAGTAAGGCTGCACGTAGACATCCGGCCCGTATGTGTGCGGCGCCAGCAGCAGGCGGTTGGCGGGGATGTTCAGGGGCGTGCAGGCCAGAGGTTCGAGGTTTCCACCCCAGAAGTGCGCGTTGCTGCCCGAGCAGCTGGGGTTCTCGCCGATGCCTTCCACGGCAATCAGCCAATGGGGAGCCAGCGGCAATACGGCAGCGGCTGCGCGCTCGGCGGCGCGGTTCCAGTCGGTGGCGTTGTTGCCCGTGCCCCAGGTGGCGGCACCGTGGGGTTCGTTCTTGATATCGATGCCGATGACGCCGGGTACGCCTGCGTAGCGCTGGGCGACAAAGGTCAGATCACTGATCCATTGCTGTTCGCTGTAGCTCTGGGTGTACCAGAGTTCACTGATGGTCTGGCAATCGGGGGTGTGATGGTCCAGCAGCACATACATGCCACGGTTGCTCAGTTCCGTGACCACCTTGTCCATCACCTGGATGGCCGAGAGGCCCTGCAGGTCGGCATTGCGGCCGTAATCGATGCTGCTGGGCGGCGCCGAGCCGTGCAGGGTGGCGGGGCAGAACGGCAGGCGCACGGCGTTGAAGCCCTGGGCCTGCATTTGCGTGATCATTTCAGTCCAGTTGCGCGCCCACAGGCCATGCACCACATGGTTGTTGGTCTCAAAGCCAAACCAGTTGACGCCGCGCAGCTGGATGGCCTTGCCCGCACCGTCCAGCACCTTGCCTGCGTTGATTTCGTAGCTCCAGGCCATGCTGGTACTTGCCAGCAGGCAACCGGCCAACGCCAGGCTCTTGCACAGGGTGGTGATCTTCATGGCTTACGCATCTCCCGAAAGTGTTGTGTGTCTGGCGTGAAAGAGTACAGGCCCGCTACAGCCGGGCTACGGCCCGGTGGTGGGCTGAGTGTGGGCGCTCTGCCCATCGGCCACCGTTTCCAATGGCTGCAATTGTAAGTGCCTGTTGCGCCCTTTTCAGGCTGCGCCACGGCTGCGTCCAGCCAGCGATACTGCCTGTAGCGAAAGGCCGTCTATTTCGTTGGTGATACCCGACAGTACGTTGGCCACCACCGCGAATTCCCGTCCGTGCTGGCCTGCGCGGGCGGCCATGACCTGGGCATTGAAGCTGACAACCTTGGCCTCGCGGGCCACTGTCTGGATGGAGGCCACGATGCCCGCCAGTTCTTTCATGAGGGTTTCGGACTTGGCCTTGCCCACTTGATCGAACGCGGTGGTGGCGGTATTCAAGGCCTCCAGTGCGCTGTCGGTGGACTCCACCAGCCGCGCCAGCGCGTCTTCCACACGCGGGCTGTGGCGCTCTGCCAGGTCTAGCGTGGTGCCCACCTGCTGTGCAAACGCATCAATCGTGGCGCCAACGCCGTTGGGGCCGTGGTAGGTCTTGCGGATGATGTCGCCGTTGGCGGCATCCAAGTGACAAGCAGTGTCTACCAGCTTGGCTTGGCTGTCGGTGAACAGCGTCAATGAGCTGCGCGCCGCCTTCATGTGCAGATCGCTGCCGCGTGCGGCCAGCACCGTCTGCAACACCATGCGCTGCGACAGCATGCGCTGGCGTGCCGCCAGATTGACCAGCGACATCTCGCTGTCTCGGCCTGCTGAAGACCCGGCCTTGGGCGTCAAAGACAGCGTCGAAGAGGGGGGCGAAAAGGACGTCGAAGCTGGCATTGAGGAAGTGGCCATGCCGTTGCGGGTGGAGATGGGGAAGGCTGCCATGGTGTTCCTTGTGCTGATTGCATTCAGATACATCTGGTCAAGCAATACCCGGGCCAGTGTCACGGTCGCAGCCGCTTTCGATGCGATGGATGCAGACGCACTGACGAGGTTTGGCCCGCGCCCGCTACCAGCCGCGCAAGGTGCTCTGGCACGTTGGCGGCAGGGAAGGGCGCGTGCGGTGCGGCGCTGGGCGCTCAGTACAACGCTGCGAAGCGCTCCACCATGCGCGTGGGGCCTGCCACGATGAGGTGGTCGCCCGGTTTGATTTCGGTTTCTGCCTTGGCGTAGATGAAGTCGAGGTGGCGGCGTTTGATGCCCACCACCGTAATGCCATGGCGTTTGCGCACGTCGGACTGGGACAATGGCTTGTTGTGTGTCTCCATCGGCGCCCGGGTTTTGGCAATGGCAAAGCCGTCGTCGAACTCGATGAAGTCGATCATCTTGCCGGTGACCAAGTGCGCCACGCGCTCGCCCATGTCCGCCTCGGGGTAGACGACATGGTGCGCACCCACCCGCTCGGCAATGCGGCCGTGCTGGGGGTCAATGGCCTTGGCCCAGATGTCCTTGAGCCCCAGCTGGCTCAGGTTCAGGATGGTGAGCACGCTCGCCTCCAGGTTGCCGCCGATGCTCACCACCGCATGCGCAAAGTCGGGCACGGCCAGCTGGCGCAGGGTTTCCAGGTCGGTGGCGTCGGCCTGCACCACATGGGGTAGCACGCTCGCCAGCGACTGCACCGTCTCGGCATCGCTCTCGATGGCCAGCACGTCGTGGCCCAGCTCCACCAGTGATTTGGCAACCCCGGTGCCAAAGCGGCCCAGGCCAATCACCACCACGCTGCCCGACAGGTTCTTTACGGCTTTATCCAACAATGGGTTTCTCCTCGGGGTAACGGTAGTTGCGGCGCATCTGGTTGGTGGCCAGGGCCACGGCCAGGGTGACCACGCCCACGCGCCCAATGAACATGAGCGCAATGATGATGGCCTGCGCCCCCGGCACCAGGTCGGCGGTGATGCCCGTAGACAGCCCCACGGTGCCGAACGCTGAAATCACTTCGAACAGCACTTTTTCTAGCGGTAGCGGCGTGAGCGGCAAGATGAGCAAAATGGCCAGTCCCACCACGGCCGCGCTGAGCACCAAGATGGTGATGGCCTGGCGTTGCACCGAATCGGCGATGCGACGACCGCGAAACTCGACGTCGCGGTGCCCACGGATTTCGTTCCACACCACCAGTACCAACACAAAAAACGTGGTCACCTTCACGCCCCCGGCGGTGCCCGCGCTGCCCCCGCCGATGAACATGAGGATGTAGTGCAGCGCCAGTGATTCGGTGCTCAGCGCTCCGATATCGACTGCATTGAACCCTGCCGTGCGTGCCGATACCGAGGTGAACAGTGCCACCAGCCCCTTGTGCGCCCAGCCCATGGGCCCCAGCGTTCCCGGATTGTCGAACTCGGCCAGAAAGATCACCACCGTGCCCAGTGCGATCAACGCCAGCGAGCCCCACACCGTGAGGGCGGTGTGCATGGACCACAGTGGGCGTTTGCGTCCGCGTTCGGCCAGCAGCTCGTGCAGCACCGGAAACCCCAGGCCTCCGATGATGATCGCCAGCATCAGCGGAGCCAGCACCAGCACATCGGACGAGAACCGCACCACGCTGTCTGCCCAGGTCGAAAATCCCGCATTGTTGAAGGCCGATATGGAGTGGAACATGCCTTGCCAGGCAGCCTCTCCCCAGGGCATGCCATAGCCCAGTGCGAACCGCAGGCCCAGGGCCAGCGCCATCAGCAGCTCGACGGCAACCGTCACTTGGAGCACGATCTTGGCAACGCTCTTTACGTCTCCCAGCGCCAGCGAATGGGTCTCTGCCTGCAGCAGCAGCCGGGTGCGTATGCGCATTTGCCGGCTGATGAGCAGCCCCATCAGCGTGGCCGACGTCATCATGCCGAAGCCGCCCAGCTGAAACAGGCCCATGATGAGGGCCTGGCCCGTGCCGCTCCAATAGGTGCCGGTGTCCACCACCACCAGCCCTGTCACGCACACGGCAGAGGTGGCGGTGAACAATGCCGTGAGAAATGGCGCGCTCTGCCCCTGGGCGTGCGAGAGCGGCAGCATGAGCAAGACCGTGCCGACAGCGATGACGGTCAGAAAAGACAGCACCAGAACCGCTGCGGGGTGCACGACACGTTGGTTCAAACGAATTCCTGGGCGGGTGGCAACAATGCGCGGCCCGTGAGGGTCGGGGCTTGGCGAAGACTCTCTCCAGAGTCTGCGCGCGGCGATGCTATCAGCTTTGGATAGATCGCTCGCCTGCTGCGGCGCTGTGGAGGCGGCCGATGCCGCGCACAGCCGCAGGCCCCACCCCGTCGTCAGACAGCGCGCCGCGCCCGGGGTGCTTCGGATTTTTCAGACGTGGAATGCATCGCGTCCTGCGACGCCAGCGCCACACCCCGCACCACATCCCCCACGACGATCACCGAGGGGCTGGCGAGCCCGTCGCGCGTGATGGTGGCGTGCAGGGCTCCCAATGTGGTGACCGCGTGGCGCTGATGGGGCAAGCTGGCATGCTGGATGATGGCCACGGGCGTGCTGGCGGGCAGGCCGGTGAGCAGTTCCTGCTCGATGGTGGCGGCGCCGCTCACACCCATGTAGATCACCAGCGTGAGCTTGGCGTCGCGGGCCGTGGCGGCCAGTTGGCGCCAGTCGGTGCCCGCATCGCCGGGCTTGGCATGGCCGGTGACGAACACCACGCCGTGGGCATGCTCGCGGTGGGTGAGCGGCGCGCCCAGCGAGGTCAGGCCCGCCAGGCCCGCCGTGATGCCGTTGATGACGGTGACCGGCACGCCTGCCGCGCGCAGGTGCTCCACTTCTTCACCACCCCGGCCGAAGATGAACGGGTCGCCGCCTTTGAGCCGCACCACGTTCTCACCCTCGTTCACCGCCATGAGCATCAGCTTCTCGATGAAGGCCTGCGGCGTGCTCTTGCAGCCACCACGTTTGCCCACGTAGACGATGCGGGCCGTGGGCGACGCGTGCGCCACGATGGCGTCGCTCACCAGGTCATCCACCAGCAGCACGGTGGCGGCCTGGATGGCCTTGAGCGCCTTGATGGTGAGCAGTTCCGGATCGCCGGGGCCAGCGCCCACCAGCGTGCAGCTGCCTCCCGTTCCGAGGTGGGGCTTGGAAGGGGGCAGGGTGTTGGTGTGGGTGGGGCGGCTCATGGGGATGTCTCCGAATTGGTTTGTTCCGCAAGTCGCAAGATATGTTCCACCTGGCGCTCAATCGCATGCGGAATCGGCAACTCGCCCGCCAGCACGCAGCGGGTGTAAGTGGCCGTTGTGGACACGTCGATCTCGGTGGGTAAGCCGGGCACCTCGCTGGCGGTCCCGGGCTGCTGTGATTCCAGCACCGCGTGCACGCCGTGCACAAAACCGTCGTATCGCGGTGTGCGGCGCGGATCAGTAGCGACCTCGCCCTCCAGCCCGCGCGAGAGCAGCGCGCTCACGCCCAGTGTGCGAAAGGTGGTCTGCAGCATCTCGAAATATTCAGGGTGTGTGTACGCAGTGACCACCACCGACGGCCCCGCGCACGGGCTCATCAGCTTGACCACGCTGTGCCCCGGGTTGCGCAAGCCCACCACCTCGCGCACAGAGAGCAGGCGCGCCAGGCCTGCGTGCAGATGCTGGGTGTGGATATGGCGCACGGTGCCGTTTGCTATTTTTTCAGGAGCTGTTAGCGCAGGTACATCAAGCGCCAGCAGCACATCGGATGCCAAAATGCGCCGCGCCTCGGTGCGCATGCCGTGCAGCAGCACGGGCAGCCCCTCGCGCGCCAGCAGCAGCGCCAGCAGCGGCGTCAGCACCGGCAGCTTGCGCGCGCCGTTGTAGCTGGGCAGCACGATGAGCGGGCGGTCAGTGGCAGGCAGCAGCGCCAGGCGGCTGTGCGTGGCGTCCAGGAAACCGCACATCTCTTCGGACGTCTCGCCCTTGATGCGCATGGCCAGGCAGAACGCGCCGATCTCCAGGTCGCTCACATGCCCGTCCAGCACCTGGCCGAACAGGTCGGTGGCCTGCTCGCGCGACAGTGGCTTGGCGCCGCGCGCGCCGCGGCCGATTTCCTTGATGTACTGGGCGATGGCCATGGTCTTTGGTGGCGGGACTTGTGAAACAGGGCTTCAGCGTCGTTGTTTCGGCTTGCCGTACAGGCGTACTGTCTGTGCCGAAAGCGCCTGGCTGCAGCCCTGTTGCACAAGTCCTGGTGGGGTTTGTTGGTTTGAAGGCTATTTTCTCGCAACCCAGAGAACTTTTGGTTATATGGTGGCCTGCGCCAGGGGCTTGGACGCCAGTGGCCCCGTGGCGCGCACCATGCGCTTGAGTTCGGGCAGGCACGAGCCGCAGTTGGTGCCGCAGCGCAGCTTGCCCTGTAGTTGCGCCAGCCGGTCGTCGTCGGTTCCGTGGCAGTGCGCCAGCTCAGCGGTGATGGCGGTGTCCGTCACGTTGAAGCAGGTGCACACCGATTTTCCACGCGACTGCACGGCCACGGGGGCCTTGGCGCCGGGCACGAGCAGCAGGCGGCCATAGGTCTGCGCGGGCAGTTCTTCCTGCAGCAGGGTCTTGAGCCAGCCCTCGGCGCTGGTGTCGCCCGCGAGCACGATGCCTTCGAGCGTGGTGGTGTCCCCATGGCTAGCCAGCCGCGCGGCGCGGCGCTGGCCGCGTTTCTTGTCGGCATAGCGCAGCGTGTCGGCGCCAGTCAGGCCCATCAGGGATTCGATGCGCTCCACGGTGGCGTCGGGCGGTGCCTCGTGCGCGGCGGCGCGCAGCAGCACGCCCACGCGCTCACGGCCGGGTTCGCCCAGCGGTGTGTTGTTGCTGAAGGGAACGCAGCTCGCAAACGGAAACTGCGCCATCAGCGCGGACAGCGCCTCGCGCGTGGCCTGGGCGCTGTCGGCGGGCAGCCAGGCCATGGCCAGCAGCGTCCAGGGCAGCTCGGCCTTGAGCACCTTGACGGCCGCGTGCTTGAGCTCGGGCTGCTTGGACGTGGGGCAATAGGCTGAGGTGGTGAGCGCGTTCACGCCTGCCAAGCGCTCGCCGGTGGACGAGCAGCCGCTCAAAAATTCGCTGCCCCAGTGCATGGCCATGAACGCCTGCGACAGGCCCACGGTGGTGTCGGCCTGCGCGGGCACCACGATGGTGCCGCGCTTGCTCGTCACGTAGACCAGGTCGCCGTTCTTCAGGCCGCGCCGCTCCATGTCCTGTGGGTGCAGTTGCACGCTGGGCTCGGCCACATGGCCGAACAGGCGGCCCAGTGTGCCGGTGCGCGTCATGCCGTGCCACTGGTCGCGCAGGCGGCCGGTGGTCAGGCTGAAGGGGTAACGCGACTCGCGCTGCTCGGCCGTGGGTTGCCAGGCGTGCGCGGCAAAACGGGCGCGGCCATCGGGGGTGGGGAACACGCCGTCTTCGTACAGGCGGGCCTTGCCCGTGGTGGATCCCTCAGGCAATGGCCACTGTTGGGGGCCTGCAGATTCGAGCGTCTCCCACGACAGACCGGTGATGTCCAGGTCGCGTCCGCGGGTGCTCTCGCGGTGCTCATTCCACACAGTTTCGGCGCCTTGGTCGGCGTCGTCAGTGGTGTAGGGGAACAGCGTGGGCTGGCCGGGGCGCAGGCGGGCCTCCAGCTGGTGCGCAAACTGCACCGCAATGGCCCAGTCGTGGCGGGCCTCGCCCGGTGCGGACACGGCAGTGCGCACGCGCGAGATGCGGCGTTCGCTGTTGGTCACCGTGCCAGTCTTCTCGCCCCAGGTGGTGGCGGGAAGCAGCAGGTCGGCATAGGCACAGGTGGCGGCGGTGGCAAAGGCTTCTTGCACCACCACAAACTCGGCGCGCTGCAGTGCGCGGCGCACGGTGGCCTGGTCGGGCATGCTTTGCGCGGGGTTGGTGCAGGCAATCCACAGGGCCTTGATCTCGCCGTCGGCGGCGGCCTGGAACATCTCCACGGCCGTCTTGCCCGGCTTGCTGGGCACATCGGCCACGCCCCAGAGCGCGGCCACTTCGGCGCGGTGCTGCGGGTTGGCCAGGTCGCGGTGGGCGCTGAGCAGATTGGCCAGGCCACCCACTTCGCGCCCGCCCATGGCGTTGGGCTGGCCGGTCAGGCTGAACGGGCCCGCGCCGGGCTTGCCGATCTGTGCGGTGGCCAAGTGCAGGTTGATGAGCGCTGCGTTCTTGGCCGTGCCGCTGCTGCTCTGGTTCAGGCCCTGGCAGTACAGGCTGAGCGTGGCTTTGGACTGTGCAAACCACCGGGCGGCAGTGGTCAAGTCGGCCACGCTGATGCCACAGGTCTGTGCCACACGCTCGGGCGTGTAGTCGCGCACCAGGGCCTTGAGCTCGTCAAAGCCCGTGGTGTGCGCAGCGATGTATTCGGCGTCCGTCCAACCCTCCCACAGCATCAGGTGCAGCATGCCGTTGAACAGCATCACGTCGCTGCCGGGCTGGATGGGCAGGAACAGGTCGGCCATGCCGGCCGTGTCGGTGCGGCGCGGGTCGGCCACGATGACCTTCATGCCGGGGTTGGCGGCGCGTGCGTCTTCGATGCGGCGGAACAGGATGGGGTGCGCCCAGGCCGCGTTGCTGCCCACAATGAACAGGCACTGCGCGTGTTTCACGTCGTCGTAGCAGGCGGGGGGCGCGTCGGCGCCCAGGGTCTGCTTGTAGCCCGCCACGGCGCTGCTCATGCACAGGCGCGAGTTGGTGTCGATGTTGTTGGTGCCGATCAGGCCCTTGGCGAGCTTGTTGAAGACGTAGTAGTCCTCGGTGAGCAATTGGCCGCTCACGTAAAAGCCCACGGCATCGGGGCCGTGGTTCTGGATGGTGTTTGCCAATTTTTCGGTGGCCAGGTTCAGCGCGGCGTCCCATGGCAGGGGCTGGGGAGCATCGCTGCGTTGCGCGCGGTGCAGGGGCTGTAGCAAGCGGGTCTGCAGTGTGATGGGGCTGCTGGCCGTGAGGTGCAGGGTCGAGCCCTTGGTGCACAGGCGGCCAAAGTTGGCGGGGTGGGTGGGGTCGCCGCGCACGCCGGTGATCTGCGCGCCTTCGGATTCGATGATCACGCCGCAGCCTACGCCACAGTAGGGGCAGGTGGATTTCGTTTCTTGCATGGCGTGGATTCCAGATGTTTTTGGGCTCTAGCGCTTGATGGAAAAGCGCTGATAGCTATGTATTTAATAGCTTTCGTGTTCGATGGACGTTGCGGGGTGATCAGGCCGCCAGGCCGCGCCGCGCCGGCCCTGCTACGGGGCGCGTCAAATCGACCGCATGCTCGTCCAGCTCCAGGGCATCCAGATACACCGCGCCATCTTCCACCTTCACGGCGAACTTGGGCGTGCAGCCTTCGTCGGGAGCCGATGCCTGCCCATCGCACAACCCAATCGTCCAGTTGTGCAGCGGGCACGCCACCTGCGTGCCAAACACGATGCCTTGCGACAGTGGCCCGCCCTTGTGCGGGCAGCGGTCGAGCAGTGCGAACACGCCCCCGGCATCGTTGCGGAACACGGCCACATCCAGGCCCTGTGGGCGCGCCACACGGCGCGAGCCCAGCACGGGGATGTCGTCCACGCGGCAGATCAGCTTCCATTGCGGGCTGTTGGTTGTGGTCATCATGGTTCCTTCGGTGTCTTTGGGTGTTGTCGGCGAGCCTGCCAGGGTCATCGTGGGGCGGCTCGTTATTTTTTTGAGTAAGTCTTGGGTGGGCTCAGGCCGCCAGCGTCGCATACATGCCGGTCACGCGGTCCATGCTGGAGAGCAGGTTTTCGCTGGCCACGTACACCTCGGCCACTTGGCGGTTCAGGTTGCCCCCACCCTGCATGCGCTGCAGCGCAGCGTCAAAAAACACCCATTGGCCGTCGGCCAGTTGCAGTTCCTGGCGGATGCGGTTGGTGGCCTGGGGGGCATTGCGCAGCAGCTCAGTGGCTGCGATGAATTCACTGCGGGCCTTGGCGATTTCGGCGGTGGCGGTGGACGCGTCCACTGGCAGCATGGCGGCCAGGTAGAACTTGGCCATGCGCTGGCTCAGCATGCGCTGGCGACCTGCAATGTTCACCAGGTGGCCCACGGGCTTGCCCGAGGCTGCCTCGTACTGCGTGGTGCCCAGATGGGCCAGGGCCAGCACCTTGGAATCGGCCTGCAGCATGGCGCTGGCATTGTCGGTGGACGATGTGGCGGCAGCCAGCGTGGTCTTGTGGGCGGCCCAGGCGGTTTCCAGCTTGGTGTACGTTTCGCGGATGGTGGGCGAGGGCGCATAGGCCTTGAGTTCCACCAGCTGGCGCTCGAACAGCGCGATGGACTGCTCCATCACCTGGCGTGCCGTGGGCGTGTCGGCCTTGTGGGCCAGGGCCAGCCAGGCCTTGCCCACACGCTGGCTCAGCATGCGCTGGCGCCCGGCCTTGTTGATGGCGTCGTTGAGGTCGGTGACCTGGGCGTGGGCGCTGCCCAGCGGGGCGAGGGCGCTGCACGCAGCGGCGCAGCTGGCGGCGGTCAAAAGGGTTCTGCGGTGCATGGTGGGGGTCTCTCCGGACTTGGGCGATCAGGCGCTCAAGGGCGCGAACTGGCGTGTGTCCACGGCCGCCTTGTCAAAGTCGAACCAGGGGTCGGGCTCGCCGTCCAGCGCAAACTGCAGCTGCTCCCACAGCGCCTTGCGGCCTTCGTGGTCTTCCAAAATGCGCTTCTTCACGTAGTCCAGGCCCACACGGTTCACGTAGTGCACGGTGCGCTCCAGGTACCAACCTTCCTGGCGGTACAGCTCGCAGAAGGCGCCGGTGTACTCCAGCACTTCCTCGGCGGTTTTGAGCTTGGTGAAGAAGTGCGCCACCTCGGTCTTGATGCCGCCGTTGCCAGCCACATACATCTCCCAGCCGCTGTCCACGCCGATGATGCCCACGTCCTTGATGCCCGCCTCGGCGCAGTTGCGGGGGCAGCCGCTCACCGCAAACTTCACCTTGTGCGGCGCATACATGCGCCACATGGCGCGCTCCAGATCCTTGCCCATCTGGGTGCTGTCTTGCGTGCCCATACGGCACCACTCGCTGCCCACGCAGGTCTTCACGGTGCGCAGCGCCTTGGCGTAGGCGTGGCCGCTGGGCATGCCGATGTCCTTCCACACGTTGACCAGGTCTTCCTTCTTCACGCCCAGCAGATCAATACGCTGGCCGCCCGTGACCTTGACGGTGGGGATGTTGTATTTGTCCACCGCATCGGCAATGCGGCGCAACTCATCGGCCGTGGTCTCCCCGCCCCACATGCGGGGGATCACGCTGTAGGTGCCGTCTTTCTGGATGTTGGCGTGGCTGCGTTCGTTGATGAAGCGGCTTTGCGGGTCGTCCTTGGCTTCTTTCGGCCAGGTGCTGATGAGGTAGTAATTGACCGCCGGGCGGCAGGTGGCGCAGCCGTTGGGCGTCTTCCATTCCATGAACTTGAACACCTCGGCAATGCTGACCAGCTTGCTGCCGCGGATCGCGTCGCGCACGGCCTGGTGGCCGTGGTCGGTGCAGCCGCACATGGCCTTGGTCTTGGGCGTGGCGCTGTAGTCGCCACCGGCGGTGAACATGATGATCTGTTCCACCAGCCCCGTGCACGAGCCACAGCTGGCGCTGGCCTTCGTATGCTTGCGTACTTCATCCAGTGTGAACAGGCCTTTGTCCTTGATGGCCTTGCAGATGGCGCCCTTGGTCACGCCATTGCAGCCACACACCTCGTCGCTGTCCTGCATGGCGGCGGCCTTGCTCTGGCCCTGGTGGCCGGTGTCGCCCAGGTGCGATTCGCCAAACATCAGCTTGTCGCGGATGTCGCTCACGCTGCGGCCATCGCGCAGCAGCTTGAAGTACCAGCTGCCGTCCACCGTGTCGCCATACAGGCAGGCGCCCACGAGCTTGTCGTCTTTGATGACGAGCTTTTTGTACACGCCACCGAAAGGGTCGCTCATCACGATCTCCTCAGTGTCGTCTCCCCCTTGAAAGTCTCCCGCCGAGAAAAGGTCAATGCCTGTGACCTTGAGCTTGGTGGACGTGAGCGAGCCCTGGTAGCGGCCGATACCGAATTCGGCCAGGTGGTTGGCCAGCACTTTGCCTTGCTCGAACAGCGGGGCCACCAGGCCATAGGCAATGCCCCGGTGCGCCGCGCATTCGCCCACGGCGTAGATGCGGGCGTCGGTGGTGGTCTGCAGCGTGTCGCTCACTACAATGCCGCGGTTCACGTGCAGGCGCATCTTTTCGGCCAGGGCGGTGTTGGGGCGGATGCCCACGGCCATCACCACCAGGTCGGCGGGCACCTCGGTGCCGTCCTTGAACTTCACGCTGGCCACGCGGCCTTCGGTGTTGCCCACCAGCTCCTGCGTCTGCGCCTTCATCAAGAACTGCATGCCGCGCTCCTGCAGCGACTTTTGCAGCATCTTCCCAGCCACATCGTCCAGCTGGCGCTCCATCAGCCAGTCGCCCACATGCACCACGCTCACTTGCATGCCGCGCTTCATCAGGCCGTTGGCGGCCTCCAGGCCCAGCAGGCCGCCGCCGATGACCACGGCATGCTTGTACGTGGCGGCCGCGTCGATCATGGCCTGCGTGTCGGCAATGTCGCGGTAGGCCAGTACGCCCTGCAAGTCTTTGCCAGGGATGGGCAGGATGAAGGGGTTGGAGCCTGTGGCGAGGATCAGTCGGTCGTATTCGGCGGTGACCACCGTGCCATCCTTGCTGGTGGCGCTGACCACGCGGCGCACGCGGTCCACGTCAGTCACCGTAAAACCGGTGTGCAGCGTGATGTGATTGTCGGCATACCAGGACCAATCGTTCAGAATGATCTCGTCGATGGTCTGCTCGCCGGCCAGCACGGGCGAGAGCAGGATGCGGTTGTAGTTGGGGTGGGGCTCGGCCCCAAACACCGTGATGTCGTAAAGATCCGGGGCAATCTTGAGCAGCTCTTCCAGCGTGCGCACACCGGCCATGCCGTTTCCTACCATCACCAGCTTGAGCTTTTTCATCGTGACTCCGTCGGTTCTATCGCCTGGGCGATTCGAAAAACAAAAAAGGCGTCCACACGATGCCGTTTCGAATTCCTGTCGAAACCGCATGTGCGGACGCCTTCGTCCGGGCAATCCACCCCTGCGCCATTGCACGGGTGGATTGCGTGACCCTGTGGGGTCGTTGCTGGAGTTAAGCAATGCTTGTGCCAGTCGATTTGCACTGAGGTGGGGCGGCCTCTGGGGGTGTTTTGAGGCCCGCGTGTGGGGGGTGGTGCAATGCTGCCCCGGCTCTGCGCAGGCGCCACGGGGGCATGCCCTTGTCTGGCGCGGGGCGCACCACCTTGGGCACGGAACCTGCAAGGAGCTGGTGCATGACTTTTGAACTGGATTTCGGCCACACCTCGCAGGCCGGGCGCAAGGAGGTGAACGAAGACTTCGCCGCGCTCGTGTTGGGCCAGGGGCGCGACCGTGAGCGCGGAGCCATCGCGGCCATCGCCGACGGCGTGAGTACCGGCGGCAATGGCCGCGAGGCCGCCCAGACTTCAGTGAACACGCTGGTGAACGACTACTTCGCCACGCCCGACACCTGGGACACCACGGTGGCGCTGGACCGCATCCTGTCCGCCCACAACGGCTGGCTCGCCTCCATGAACCGGCGCCGCCAGCCTGCGGTGGGGTTGACCACGCTGACCGCGCTGGTGCTGTGTGGCCAGTCCTACACCCTGGCCCATGTAGGAGACACGCGCGCCTACCTGGTGCGCGAGGGCCGCCTGCAGCAGCTGACCACCGACCATGTCATGGCGCAGCACGATCTCAGGCACCAGCTCACCCGCGCCATGGGCCTGGACGACCACGTGGTGGTGGACTACAGCCAGGGCGAGCTGCGCAGCGGCGACCTGTTTGTGCTGCTGTCGGACGGCGTGCACGGCAGCGTGCCCGAGCGCGAACTGCGCCAGCTGCTGCGCCAGGAGATACCGGCCCAGGCGCTCACCGACGAGCTGGTGCAGGTAGCCCTGCGCCGTGGCAGCAGCGACAACGTGACCGCGCTGGTGGTGCGGGTGCAGGGCGCGCTGGAGGCCACGCTGCAAGACGAATCGCGCCGCGCCCAGGACCTGCCCGTGCTGCCCCTGCTCAAGGTGGGCGACACCGTGGACGGCCTTACGGTGACAGCCATCGTGGCCGACAACGGCATCCACCGGCTGTACCAGGTGCGCGACGGGGCCACGCAGCGGCTGTATGCCCTCAAGACCCTGCTGCCCGCGCGCGCCCACGACGCCGAAGAACGCGCCACGCTGGCGCACGAGGCCTGGGTGGCGCGGCGCATGCAGTCGGGCCAGGCCGCCGCCCATCTGGCGCGGCTCAACGACTGGCCGGTGGGAGACGGCGGCTTTGGCGATGGCGCCGCAGCCAGCGCGTTTTACCTGCTGTACGACTGGCATTCCGGCGACACGCTGGGGCAGCGCCTGCGCCATCGCCAGCACCTGGCCGTGGGGCAGGCTGTGACGGTGACCGTGCAGGCCGCGCGCGTGCTGGGCTGGCTGCACCGCCAGGGCGTGGTGCACCGCGACATCAAGCCCGACAACCTGCACCTGGGCGACGACGGGGTGCTGCGTGTGCTGGACCTGGGCGTGGCCCTCTCAGGCCGCGAGCCCGAGGCCACCCGCCGCCTGCACGCCGGAACCCCCAGCTACATGAACCCGGAGCAGTGGCCGGGCTATGAAAAGGGCGGCGACCCCTCCGGTCAGTTGCCCGACGCGGGCAGCGACCTGTTTGCGCTGGGGGTCACGCTGTACCAGTTGCTCAGCCACGGGCGCCTGCCCTATGGCGAGGTGGTGCAGTACCAGCTGGGCCGCTACCACCGCGACCCGGTGCCCCCCAGCCGCCACAACCCGGGCGTGCCGATCTGGCTCGACCAGATTGCCCTGAAGGCCGTGGCCCGCAACCGCGCCCAGCGTTTTGAAACTGCCGAGGAACTGCTGCTGGCCCTGGAGCGCGGCGCCTCACGCCCCCTGTCGGCGACCGGGCCCCAGCCGCTGATGCAGCGCGATGCCACGGCCCTGTGGAAGATCGCTCTGGCCGTGAGCGTGCTGGTGAATGTGCTGTTGATTTATTGGCTGCTGTTTTTGCCGCGGTGAGCTTTCGCGGCGATTTGCTATTAAAAACATAGCTTTTAGCGCTTATGAGATAAGCGCTGGGGCTTGTTTTGGTCAAAGACCGTGCATGCACGACGCCCATTGAGCGAGTGCCCTTTTGCTGGAAGTGTGGCGAGCGCTTGTGCGCTCACCGGCTACGCCGGTCACGCACTGCGCGCACGTCCACCCTTCTAGCGAAAGCGCGGGCAACGCTGCGCGTTGGCTGGCTGGCTGCGCCAGCTCAGGCACTGCGTGCCCGACAGCCCTTTTGCTGGAAGTGTGGCGAGCGCTTGCGCGCTCACCGGCTACGCCGGTCATGCGCTGCGCGCACGCCCACCCTTCTCCGCCCACGTGCGCGTCCAGCGGATCTGCATCACCCGCAGTAGCACCAGCATGGCCAGCGCGCACACCGCAATGCCCACAAAGCCCCAGAGGTAGGTGCCGGTGTACTGGCGCGAGATGCCCATGCCATTGGGGATGAGGCCGCCGCCCAGCGCGCCGATCTCGCCGATCATCGAGCCTGCCACCGCCGTGGCCAATGGCCAGCGCAGCGGCACCAGCTGGAACAGGGCGCCGTTGCCCGCCCCCAGGGCCGCAAAACACACCAGGAACAGCAGCATGGTCACGGGCAGTGATTTTTCGGCCAGGCCACACAGCACCATGCTGGCGGCGGTGATGGCCAGCACGCCGGTCAGGGTGTTCACACCGCCCCAGTGGTCCGACAGCCAGCCACCAAACACGCGCAGGGCTGCGCCCAGGAATGCCGCCATCATCGTGAGCTGGCCGGCCGCCACCTTGCTCACGCCGAACTGGTCATAAAAGTAGCTGGGCAAGAAGGTGGTCAGGCCAATGAAGCCGCCAAAAGTCACGGCGTAGATCAGGCTGAAGGCCCAGCCGTCTTTTTCAAACAGGCAGGCGATGTGCTCACGGAAGCTGGCGTGGGGTGCCAGGTCGGGCGGCTCCTTGGCATACACCGCCATCACCAGCGCGGGTATCGCCACACTCACGGCAGCAAAGCCATACACGGCCTGCCAGCCAAACTTCTGCGCCAGCATGGGCGCGAGCAGGGCTGCCACTGCAGTGCCCACGTTGCCGGCGCCCACGATACCCATGGCCAGGCCTTTGTAGCGCGGTGGGAACGAGCCCGAGCCCAGTGACAGGGCCACCCCAAAGCTGGCACCCGCCACGCCCAGCAGGATGCCCATGGCGAGCAGGTCGCTGTACGAATGCACGAACAGGTAGCCATAGCCCATGGCCACAAAGATCCCCGCCATCTCGACCAGCGTGGCGTTCTTGCGACCGATGTACTGCGCCAGGATGCCCAGCGGAAACCGCATGAGGGCGCCCGCAAAGATGGGAATGGACAGCATCATGCCCATCTGCGTCGGCGTGAGCTGGAAGGCATCGCGGATGAACGGTGCCATGGCACCGTTGATCACCCAGACTGCGCACGAGAAACCGAAATACAGAAAGGACGACCACAGCGTGGGGGCGTGGCCGGACTTGAGAAACTCTCGAAATTGAAGCATGGCGATCTAGCGCAAAGAGGCTGCTGTGCTGCTGCAAGCACACCCACAACCGGGCAGAAAAACAAAAAGGCGCCAACACGGGCCGCGCGGGCTTGCTGGTTTGTTTGCAAGCCCCACACATCCCATGAAGACGCCAACGTCTTGTTCGCCCAATCCGCCGTTGCACCGGGCTGACACACGGCCAGCGTTGACCGTGGTGCTGAACATGCAAAGGATGTGCCAAGTTCTGGCGGCACTTGGTTTGAGTAAAAATGGCAGCTGGAGCTTGCGCACCGAGAGTTTTTTGCTATCAAATTTGAAGTTAAAATTGTCTGCCAGTCCAAGTTAGTGCAGCGTGCTCCGGTGTGATGCACTTCTTTGGCGCGATGCACCAATTTGGTGGCTGCAAACCAGCAGAGCCACTTAGGTGTTTCAAATCATAAAAATTCAACATAGGATGTATTCGGTTCATCCGTTGCCGTGTTGCCCGGTTCTGGGGTGACGAGGCATTCCCTAAGGAGGGTCCCCATGCGCGTCAATCTCCCGATCAGCACGCAGGAATATGCGTTCCCCAAAGGCCAGACCCTGGTGTCCACCACCGATCTCAAGGGCCGCATCCTGTACTGCAACCCGATGTTCATCGAGGTCAGCGGGTACGAGAAGGAAGAGTTGCTGGGCCAGCCCCACAACATCGTCAGACACCCCGACATGCCCGAGGAGGCCTACCGCGACATGTGGGAGACCATTGCCAGCGGCAACCCGTGGTCGGCCCCGGTCAAGAACCGGCGCAAGGACGGTACGTTTTACTGGGTGATGGCCAACGTCACCCCGCTCATGCAGGGCGACCAGCCCACGGGCTACATGTCCGTGCGCACCGAGGCCACCCGCGACCAGATTCAGGCCGCCGACCAGCTCTACCGCCAGATGCAGGCCGAAAAACAGGCTGGAACCCTGGTGCACGTGCTGCGCGAGGGGCAGATCGTCAAGAACACGCTCTGGGGGCGCATGGCCCGCGCAGTGCAGCTCGGGCCGCTCGGCAAGATCATGCTGTGCACGCTGCTGTTGGTGTTCGCGTCGTGGGGGGCTGCGCTGCTGGGCGGGCACACCATGACCGTCGCGGCGGGCGCAGCCTGGCTGGGCGTGGTGCTGCTGGCCCTGGGCATGGCGGTGTACCTGCACCGGGCCACCGTGGCGCCGTTGTCGCAGATGCTGCGCTGGGCCAACCGCATGGCCGCAGGCGACCTTACCCAGAAGATTGCGGCGTCGCGCAGCGACACCGTGGGTCAGCTGCAAAAGGCGCTGGCCCAGCTCAATGTGAACCTGTTGTCCATCGTGCGCGATGCGCGCCAGGAGAGCGAACACATGCAGCTTTCCACCCGCGAGATCGCGCAGGGTAACCAGGACCTGTCGGAACGCACCGAAGCCCAGGCCAGCAACCTGGAGCAGACGGCGGCGTCGATGGAGGAAATCACCGGCACCGTCAAGCAGACGGCCGAATCGGCCCGCCAGGCCACCGTGCTGGCCACCCAGGCCACCCAGGTGGCTGAGCGCAGCAGCGAAGCCGTGGACGGCGTGGCCAGCACCATGAAGCAGATCCAGACTGCCTCCGGCCGCATCAGCGAGATCACCCAGCTCATCGACTCCATTGCGTTTCAGACCAATATCCTCGCGCTCAACGCAGCCGTGGAGGCCGCGCGTGCGGGTGAGCAGGGGCGCGGGTTTGCGGTGGTGGCCTCCGAGGTGCGCAGCCTGTCGCACCGCACGCTCTCGGCCGCCAAGGAAATCCGCCAGCTCATCGACGACTCGGCCACCAAGGTGAGCGAAGGCCACGCAAAGACCGACGCAGCGCAGAAGACCATGACCGAATCGCTGGAGCTGGTGCGCCGCGTGAACACGCTGATCGGTGAAATTCACAGCGCGTCCAACGAACAGCTCAGCGGCATCTCTCAGGTCAACGCCGCCGTGGCGCAACTGGACACCATCACGCAGCAGAACGCCGCGCTGGTGGAGGAAAACGCCGCCTCGGCGATGCAGCTCAACGGGCAGGCGCAGACGATGACCGAGACGGTGCAGGTGTTCCGCATCGATGCGTCGGCGCCCAGCCAGGCGCGGGATGCGGTGGCGTTGCGCAAGGAGATGAAGGCTGGCAAGGGCGCATCGTCGTCCAGCCGCGCCTTGGCGGCGCTCTGAGCGCCAAGGGATTTCACGCAGTCCTGGAAACTGGCACGGTGCCATCACCAGTGCCACCGTGGAACGGCTTCGCCAGGCCACAGGTGGCGTCCCCCTGGGGGAAGACGCGAAGCGGCTCAGGGGGCTTATGTACTTGCCCGCACTGTCAGCTCAAACCCCAGATTCACTGAATTTTTCTCCGGCATCTCGCCCCGCATCAGCGTCAGCAGCATCTGCGCACTGGCCTCGCCGATGGCCGAGCGCGGGGTGCGTACGGTGGTCAGCGGCGGCAGCATCTGGTCGCTGCCCGCCAGATCGTTAAAGCCGGCGATGGCCACGCGGCCAGGCACGGCCAGACCCAGACGCTGGGCGGCCAGCAGACCACCCTGCGCGAGGTCGTCGTTGCAGAAGAACACGGCGTCCACGCCAGGGCGGGTGCGCAGCACCTCTTCCAGCAGCTCTGCGCCCAGGCGGATGGATGAAGGCTGCGGGCTGAGCAGCTCCAGGCGCGGGTCGTACATCCCCGCCTCGCGCAGGCAACGGCGGTAGCCTTCGGCGCGCTGCATGGTGCGTGGGTCGAGCTGGGCGGCAACGAATGCGATGTTCTTGTGGCCGCGCGACAGCAGGTGGGTTGTCATCGCATGGCCTGCGTCCTGCTGCGAAAAGCCCACGCAGAACACGCCGGGTGCGGGCGTCATTTCCATCAAGTGCACGCAGGGCACGCCGCTGGTGGCAATCATGTGGCGGGCGGCCTCGGTGCGGTCAAAGCCCGTGACGAGCAGGCCCGCGGGGCGATGGGCCAGGTAGGTGCGCAGCAGCTGCTCTTCTTCCTGCGGGTCGTAGTGCGTCACGCCAATCAGGGCTTGGTAGCCGTGTGGGAAGAGGGTGCGGTGCACGGCCTCCAGCACGTCTACAAACAGTGCGTTGGACAGCAGCGGCACCAGCACCGGCACCTGCACACTGCGCTGCGAGGCCAGTGCGCGGGCGGCGGGGTCGGGCACGTAGCCCAGTTGTGCGGCGGCGTCTTTCACACGCTGCACCAGTTCTTGCGCCACGCCGCGCTCGCCGCGCAGGGCACGGGACGCGGTGATGGGGCTGACGCCCGCCGTCTTGGCCACGTCGCTCAGCGTGATGCGGCCGCTGGATCGGCGGCGGGGTTCTGGGGTCTTGCTCAAGGGTTATCCCTCATTTCGATGGGGCGATGGTGTGGTTAGGATAGCGCTGTCCAATCTGCTGGGCAAGGCTGCGGCCCATTTTCAATTGCATCCGATGCGGATGCTTTTTTTCGAACCATTTGGATAGCGCTACCAATATGAATCCCCCGCCATCATTGGCATTTTTCGTGGTCATGGGCGTGGCCGGCTGCGGCAAGTCCAGCCTGGGTGAGGTCCTTGCGCGTGCCGAGGGCCTGCCGCTGATTGAAGGAGACGATCACCACAGCCCTGAAAGCCGCGACAAGATGCGCCAGGGCATTGCGCTGACGGATGCGGACCGCGAAGGCTGGTTGAACACATTGGGCCAATTGTTGCAGGCCCAGGGTTCGCACGGCGCCGTGCTGACGTGTTCGGCGCTCAAGCGTGCCTACCGTGATCGCCTGCGTGTGGCGTGCCCGGGCCTGCGCTTCGTGTTTCTGGAGATCGACCGCGACAGCGCCGCCCGCCGCGTGGCGGCGCGCGCAGACACCCATTTTTTCTCCAGCGCCCTGGTGGACAGCCAGTTCGCCACGCTCGAATCGCCCGTGGGCGAGCCTGGCGTGCTGCGCCTGGACGCCCTGCTGGACGTGCCCACCCTGCAACAACAGGCCTCGGCCTGGATCCGCGCCGGGGAGGGCGCCCGAACATGACAAACCCCGCCCATGACACGCACCTGCCGCCCGAGCCGCCCACCAGCCGCTTTGAGCACGTGGCCCAAGCCCTCATGGCGCTCTGCCTGGGCGTGATGGCGGTGGCGGTCTTCATCAACGTGGTGCTGCGCTATGGCTTCGGTAGCGGCGTGGCCGCCAGCGAAGAACTGTCGCGCCTGCTTTTCGTGTGGATGGTGTTCATCGGCGCGGCGGCCGCTTACCCCCGTGGCGAGCACATGGCCTTCACCAGCCTGGCGGGGCTGCTCGCCAAGCGTCCGCTGGCATTTGCCACGCTCACGGCGCTGATCCGGCTGCTGGTGATTGCGGCCTGCGCCATGCTGGCCTGGGGCGGGTGGCAGCAGGTGATCGTGGGGCTGGGCAGCCATTCGGTGGTGATGGGCTACTCGACGGCGCTGCTTCCGTTGCCCGCCTTTTTATGTGCCACGGCGATTGGCGTGATGGCGCTGATCGAGCTGGTGCAGCGCAAGCCGTTGCACCTGGGCCATGGCGCCGATGTTGAGTGATGCGGGAGTGATCTGATGGCCGTCGAAGCGCAAGCCTTTCTCGTTTTTTCGCTGGGCATGCTGGTGCTGATGGGCACGGGCATGAACATGGGCCTGGCCCTGGTGCTCACGGGCGCCGGCATGGCCTGGGTACTGGATTTTTTCGACAGCCAGCTGCTGGCCCAGAACCTGGTGGCCGGGATAGACAGTTTCCCGCTGCTGGCCGTGCCGTTCTTCGTGCTGGCGGGCGAACTCATGAACGCGGGCGGCATCAGCCGCCGCATCATCGACATGGCGCAGTCCTGGGTGGGCCACATCCGCGGCGGCCTGGGCTACGTGGCCATTGGTGCAGCAGTGTTGATGGCCAGCATGAGCGGGTCGGCCCTGGCCGACACGGCCGCGCTGGCCACCATCCTGCTGCCCATGATGCGCCAGCAGGGCTACCCGATGAACACCTCGGCGGGTTTGCTTGCCTCGGGCGGCATCATTGCGCCCATCATTCCGCCGTCCATGCCCTTCGTGATCTACGGCGTGACGACCAACACCTCGATCTCTGCGCTGTTCCTGTCGGGCATCGTGCCGGGGCTGATGATGGGCGTGGGCCTGATCTTCACGTGGCGCTGGGTGCTGCGCGGCATCGACCTGCCGCCCGGCCGCGAACCGCTGCCCATGCGCGAACGGTTGCGTTCCACGGCCAAGGCCTTCTGGGCGCTGCTCATGCCGGTGATCATCATCGGCGGCATGAAGACTGGCGTCTTCACGCCCACCGAGGCTGCGGTGGTGGCGGCCTTCTATGCGCTGGCGGTGTCGCTGTTCGTGCACCGCGAGATGAAGCTGTTCGATGTGTATGGCGTGCTGGTGCGGGCCGCCAAGACGACCTCCATCGTGCTGTTCCTGTGCGCTGGCGCGCAGGTGTGCAGCTACATGATCACGCTGGCCGACCTGCCCAGCGTGCTCACCGGCTGGCTCGGCCCGCTGGTGGAGAACCCGCGTGTGCTGATGGCCGTGATGATGGTCGTGCTGATTCTGGTGGGCACGGCGCTGGACCTCACGCCCACCATCCTCATCATGGCGCCGGTGATGCTGCCCATTGCCGTGAAGGCGGGTATCGACCCGGTTTACTTCGGCCTGATGTTCGTGCTCAACGGCACCATCGGCCTCATCACGCCGCCTGTAGGCACGGTGCTCAATGTCGTGGCGGGGGTGGGGCGCATCTCGATGCACAGCGTCATCAAGGGCGTGAACCCGTTCCTGATGACCTACGTGCTGATCCTGGCGCTCCTGGTCGTATTTCCGCGGCTCGTGACGGCACCTGTGGCCTGGATGCGCTGAGGCGCGCTGCCACGCCACTGTGCTGGCACCTGCCTTTCCATCACCTGCCTTTCCATTCTTCACGCCCGCGTTTCTTGCTTTCCCACTCGTCAAACCATGGAGACAAACATGACCAAGACCTTCCGCCGCACCCTGCTGGCCGCCTTGTCGGTGGCTGCCATCGCCGCGTCCTTGCCTGCGGCCGCGCAAGACTTCAAGCCCCGCATCATCCGTTTCGGCTACGGCCTGGTGGAGGACTCCAACGCCGGCCGCGCTGCGCGGTTCTTTGGCCAGGAGGTGGAGAAGGCTTCGGGCGGCAAGATGAAGGTGCGCGCCATTGGTAACGCAGCGCTGGGCTCCGACGTGCAGATGCAGCAGGCCTTGATCGGCGGGGCGCAGGAGATGATGTCCGGCTCCACCGCCACGCTGGTGGGCATCACCAAGGAAATGGCGCTGTGGGACACCCCTTTCCTTTTCAACAACGCCAAGGAAGCCGACGTGGTGCTGGACGGCCCCGTGGGCCAGAAGGTAATGGATAAGCTGCAGGAAAAAGGCCTGGTGGGCCTGGTGTACTGGGAGAACGGTTTTCGCAACCTCACCAACAGCAAGCGCCCCATCGCCAAGGTGGAGGACATGGACGGCGTGAAACTGCGCGTGATGCAGAACAACGTCTTCCTCGAAAGCTTCAAGAGCCTGGGCGCCAACGCGGTGCCGCTGCCGTTCTCGGAGCTGTTCAGCGCGCTGGAAACCAAGACGGTGGATGGCCAGGAGAACCCCTACAACACCATCCTGTCGAGCAAGTTCTACGAGGTGCAGAAGTACCTCACGGTGACCAACCACGTCTACAGCCCCTGGATCCTGCTGGTCAGCAAGAAGTGGTGGGACGGACTTTCGAAGGCGGAGCAGAAGGTGCTGCTGGACGCCGCCAAGAAGAGCCGGGATTTCGAACGCCAGGACACGCGTGCCGAGGCCGGGCGGGCTCTGGCCGAGCTCAAACAAAAGGGCATGTTGATCAACGAATTGTCTCCGGCCGAAGCGGGCCGCATGCGTGAGAAACTGATGGCGGTGCATACGTCCATCGCCGCTGGCGTGGGCCAGGACCTGTGGAAGGAAACCCAGGACGAACTGGCCAAGATCCGCGCCGCCAAGTAAAGAAGAGGAAGGAGCTTTCGTGTTGCATCCTCAGGCGCGCGCCTTGATCGATCTGATGGCGGAACGGGGTGTGCCCCCCACCCACACGCTAACGCCTGAGGCCGCCCGTGCCGCATATCGCGACCGGCGGGCACTGACCCAGCCGGACCCGCCTGCGGTGGCCGTGGTGTACGACCTGCGGGCCGACACCGCAGGTGGTGGCATTGCGCTACGCCTGTACCGGCCATTCGGTAGCGGCGGCAAAACCCCCTTGCCCGCGATGGTCTACTTTCATGGTGGCGGCTGGGTCATGGGAGACCTGGATACCCACGACGTGTTGTGCAGGGAACTCGCCAATGCATCGGGCTGCGCCGTAGTGGCGGTGGATTACCGGCTGGGTCCTGAACATTGTTTTCCTGCTGCGGTGGACGATGCCCTGGCCGCCACCCGCTGGATTCATGCGAATGCAAGCGCTCTGACGCTGGACGCGGGGCGTCTTGCGGTGGGGGGCGACAGCGCGGGCGGCAATCTCGCTGCCGTGGTGGCCATCGCCGCGCGCGACGCAGGTGATCTTCCCATCGCGTTTCAGCTGCTGATCTGTCCCGCCACCGACATGCGGGGAGGGCATGCGTCACGTACCAGCAATGGTGAAGGGTATGTGCTGACCCAAAAAACGATGAACTACTTCCAGGGCCATTACCTCGGCAGCCCCGCAGCCGAGCTGGACTGGAGGGCATCACCGTTGCTGTGCGCCGACCTGGCCCGCCTGCCACCCGCATTGGTGGTGACCGCGGGCTACGACCCGCTGCGCGATGAGGGCCTGGATTACGCCCAGGCGTTGACCCTGGCGGGCAACAAGGTGAGCCAGATCTGCTTTGAGCGGCAGATTCACGGCTTCATCACCATGGGGCGGGTGCTGGACGAGGCGCAGTCTGCCGTTGCGATCTGCGCGTCGGAGCTTCGTCGTTCTCTTCAGCCCTGAAGTGCGCAGCCGTCTGCGACCCATGGTGCAGGAACCTGTTCTGAGTGGACTTTCTGCACTGCAGTCGTCGCAATCGGCATCGCCATCACCAACCAGGGCACGAGAAAAAAAGCCGAGACCCGTGAGGGCCTCGGCTTTTTTGAGGGTGGGAAGCAGGGGCCCCCACCGTGGGGCCAGGGTGAATTACAGCGAGCCGATTTCGCCGGAAGAGATCTTGCCGGTGCGCAGCGCGTCCACAGCCTGAGCATTCACTGCATTGCGGTCAGCCGTGGAGGTGTAGACCAGAGCACGCGAACCGACGGGGATGGCGCCGCTGGTCTGGGGCACGGTGGAGGCTTCAGCCATCACTTCAGCGCGGGTGCGGCTGGTTTCGAACTTCGTGGCGAATTGCGATGCATCGGCTTCGTCAGCCTGGGCACCGAAGGAAGCGAAAGCGGCAACAGCAGCGATGGAGAGGAAACGTGCGGTCTTGTTCATGGTGAAACTCCTGTGAAATTCAAAAAAAATGGGGACGAGGTGTCTGGAATACGTGAAGCGCGAAGCCGTGGATTCAAAAAGGTGAATCAACCGCCTTCAGCGGGGCCCACGCGGCCAGTGCGCATGGCTTGTGCGGCAGCTTCGGCACGCACTGCAGCGCGGTCTACCGTGGACTTGTAGGTCACCACGCGGGAGCCTGCTGGCTCCTGGCTGCGCATTTGGACTGCGGCGGCGGCTTCGGCAACCACTTCGGCACGGGTGCGGTTCGTGTCGAATTTCAGGGCAAATTGCGAACCATCAGCTTCGTCAGCCTGGGCACCGAACGAAGCGAAAGCAGCCACAGCGGCGATAGAGAGAAAACGTGCAGTCTTGTTCATGATGAAAGTCCTAGAAGTTAAAAAAAGCGTCTCAAAAAAGCCGGAGCGAAGATCAAAAACAACGTGCTTCGCACCGGGTTCGGTGAGTCGCCTTGCGGGTTCGGCTCATCGATGGGATGAACTGTACGCCGCAGGTGGATGAAGAAAAACCAGCTGGTCGCAAACTAACTGTTCCAGTTTTGGAAACAATCTGGACGCTTGTTTCCTGCCTGTGGCCAATGAGAAGAATCTCAGGCCCGCAGCCGGTCGCAAGCGATCGATCCGAGGCAAGAAGGGGGGGCGTTGATTCCTTTGGAAGTGCGTTGGACATGGGCTGTATCGTGCCCAGCCGGCGCTGCGGCGTCGTCTCGTCGCCGTTTCGGTTCTTTTCAGTTTGTTTCGGGTTCGGCCGAATGCAACAGGGTCGAAACATATGCATCGCTGTTGCCACACCGGGCCCAAAAGCGGGATAAATCGGGCTTGCGCGGCTTGCGCCCGTTGGGCTTATGGGCTGAAATCTCTCTGTACCTGTTCCAGGTGTTACGAGGGAGGTTCCATGACCGTAGTCGCCAAAATTCTTCAGTCCAAACCGGACGCCACTGTCCACACCATTGCGCCCACGGCGTCGGTGTTCGATGCGCTCAAGCTCATGGCCGACAAGGGCATCGGCGCCCTGGTGGTTACCGAGGGGGATGCCATCGTGGGCATCTTCACAGAGCGCGATTACGCGCGAAAGATCGCCCTGCTGGGCCGCACGTCAGCCGCCACGCTGGCGCGCGATGTGATGACCACCTCGGTACGCTTTGTGCGGCCCGAGCAGACCAGCGAGCAGTGCATGCAGATCATGAGTACCGGCCGCCTGCGCCACCTGCCCGTGGTGGACAACAACGGCAAACTCGTGGGCATGATCTCGATCGGGGACTTGGTCAAGGACATCATCTCCGAGCAGAAATTCATCATTGAACAGCTGGAGCAGTACATCACTGGTAGCCACTAGCGTACATCCCCCTGAGGCGCTGCGCGCCTTCCCCCTTCTCTCGAATCGCTGCGCGATTCGGGAAGGGGGACGCCCCCAGCGCGGCGGGGCGGCCCTTGCGCGGGGGCGCTGGTCTGGGAAAGCGAGCTTGCGGAGGCTCTGCGCCTTGGCGCACACCAAAAAAGGGCTCTGACCGTATCTGGTCAGAGCCCTTTTTGCTTCGAGTGCATGGGTCGCCGCGGTCCGCTGACTCAAGCGGCTTTTTCTACGTGCCCTTGACGCGTGTAGAGGAAATCGATCACCGCCTTGCGATAGTGCACATACTGCGGGTCTTCGGCCAGCTCCACGCGTTTGCGGGGGCGGGGCAGGTCGACGGTCAGCACTTCGCCAATCGTCGCGGCCGGGCCGTTGGTCATCATCACGATCTTGTCGGACAGCAGCACGGCTTCGTCCACGTCGTGCGTCACCATGACCACGGTGCTGTGGGTGCGCGCCACGATCTCCAGCAGCTCGTCTTGCAATTTGGCGCGGGTCAAGGCGTCCAGCGCGCCAAAGGGCTCGTCCATCAGCAGCACCTGGGGCTCCATGGAGAGTGCCCGGGCAATGCCCACGCGCTGCTTCATGCCGCCAGAGATTTCACCGGGGCGTTTTTGCCCAGCGGGCGTGAGGCCCACCAGGGCCAGTGCGGCGTCGGTGCGGGCCTTGAGCTGGGCCTTGGTTTCCTTGCCGCCAAACACGCGCTCCACGGCCAGGTAGATGTTGTCGAAGCAGGTGAGCCAGGGCAGCAGCGAGTGGTTCTGGAACACCACGGCGCGCTCGGGGCCGGGGCCCTTGATCTCCTTGTTGGCACACAGCAGCGCACCGTTGGTGGGCGTGGTCAGCCCGGCGATCAGATTCAGGAGCGTGGACTTGCCGCAGCCCGAGTGGCCGATCAGCGCCACGAACTCGCCCTTGGCAATCGTCAGGTTGATGTCGCGCAGCGCGGGGAACAGGCCCTTGGCCGTCTTGAAGGTCTGCTCGACGCCGTGGACTTCGATGAACTTGGTGCTCATGGAGGGGTGTGTGGATGCTGCCGTGGTGGTCGTGTTCATGCTTTCACCTCTTCAAACGTAAATGCAGTGGCCAGCTTGATGAGCGCAAACTCCAGCACCAGCCCGACGATGCCGATCACGAAGATCGCGATGATGATGTTCTTGACGTTGAGGTTGTTCCACTCGTCCCACACCCAAAAGCCGATGCCCACGCCGCCGGTCAGCATCTCGGCAGCCACGATCACCAGCCATGCGGTGCCCACGGCCAGGCGCACGCCGGTCAGCATGTAGGGCAGCACGGCGGGGAAGAGGATCTTGGTGGCGATCTTCCATTCGCTCAGGTTCAGCACGCGGGCCACGTTCATGTAGTCCTGCGGCACGCGCTGCACGCCCACGGCGGTGTTGATGATCATGGGCCAGATGGAGCAGATGAAGATGGTCCAGATGGCGGCGGGGTTGGCGCCCTTGAAGACCAGCAGGCCAATGGGCAGCCAGGCCAGCGGCGACACCGGCCGCAGCAGGCTGATGAGCGGGTTGAACATGCGCGACAGGAAGTTGAACCGCCCGATCACGAAGCCCGCCGGAATGCCCACCAGCGCCGCCATGCCAAAGCCCACGGCCACGCGCTCCAGCGACATCAGCACGTTCCAGCCCACGCCTTGGTCATTGGGGCCATTGCGGTAGAACGGGTTGCTGAAGATTTCCAGCGCCTGCTTCCAGGTCTCCACCGGGTTGGGGATGCTACCGCCGGTGGTGGTGGATACCACCGCCCACAGACCGATGAGCAGGCCCAGGCCACAGAGCGGCGGCAGCACCGCCATCCAGAAGCTGCGCGACAGGGCCGCCCAGTCGCCATTGGCAGAGGCGGGGCTCGCCGTTGTTTCTGCTTTGGACTGTTTTTGGCTTCTGGCGCTTGCTGGTGAAGCGCTAATAGCTACATTATTCATAGCGTTCTGTGCAACCACGGGGGCTGCGTCCAACGGGGAGTGAAAGACGGCACTGACCATGGTGTTCTCCTTGGCAGGGTGGGCGGGGCAGGGCGCTTACGCCTTGATCTTGAAGCTGTCGGCGTACTTGGCGGGGTCTTTGCCGTCCCACACCACGCCGTCCATGAGCTTGGCGGTGCGCATCGGGTCCTTGGGCACGTTGATCTTCATGGCGCTGGCAACCGACTTGTACAGGTCCACCTGGTTGATCTCTTTGGCCACGGCCAGGTAATCGGGGTGGCTCTTGATCAAACCCCAGCGCTTGTGCTGCGTCAGGAACCACATGCCGTCCGACAGGTAGGGGAAGTTCACCGCGCCGTCGTTGAAGAATTTCATGTGGTTGGGATCGTCCCAGGTCTTGCCCATGCCGTTCTGGTAGCGGCCCAGGATGCGCTGGTTGATGGCGTCCACGCTGGTGTTGATGTAGGACTTCTGGGCCACCGTTTCGGCCATCTTCATTTTGTTGGACAGGCTGGCGTCAATCCACTGGCTGGCTTCCAGCACGGCCATCATCACGGCGCGGGTGGTGTTGGGGTTCTTCTTGACGAAATCGGCCGAGGTGCCCAGCACCTTCTCGGGGTGGTCCTTCCAGATGTCCTGGGTGGTGTTGGCGGTCACTCCGATGCCATCCATGATGGCGCGGTGGTTCCAGGGTTCGCCCACGCAGAAGCCATCCATGTTGCCCACGCGCATGTTGGCCACCATCTGGGGTGGCGGCACGGTGATCAGCTTGGCGCCCGACAGCGGGTTGATGCCGGCGGCGGCCAACCAGTAGTGCATCCACATCGCGTGGGTGCCGGTCGGGAAGGTGCCTGCGAAGGTGTACTCGCGCTTGTTGGCGGCCATGAACTTGGCCAGGGACGGGCCATCCACCGCGCCCTTGTCGGCCAGTGCCTTGGACAGCGTGATCGCTTGGCCGTTGTTGTTCAGGCTCATCAGAACGGCCATGTCCTTCTTGGGGCCGGCCGTGCCCATGTGCACGCCATACACCAGGCCATACAGCACGTGGGCAAAGTCGAGTTCGCCATTCACCAGCTTGTCGCGCACACCGGCCCACGATGCTTCCTTGGTGGGGATGATGGTCACGCCATACTTCTTGTCAAAGCCCAGCACCGAGGCCATCACCACGCTGGCGCAGTCGGTCAGCGGGATGAAGCCGATCTTCACTTCCTTCTTCTCGGGGGCGTCCGAGCCCTGGGCATGCACCAGGGCGCGCAGGGCGGGGCTCACGCCCACGGCGCCCACGGTGGCGGCCTGCAGCACGGTGCGGCGGTTGAGGCTGGTTTTCAACAGATCGGTCATGGGGCGGTTCCTCGGTGCGTTAGAAAACAAAAAAGGCGTCCTCCCCTGGCCTGGTTGCATGCGCAAACGAGCTTCGGAGAGGGACGCCTTTGTCCATGGCAAAGCCCATTGGGGGGCTTTGTGTCAGCACCGGCCCGCCATTGGGTCAGTGCTGTCAGTGGTGGGACCGTCTTTGGTCTTGCCAGGGTTAATGCAAGCAGCGTGCCAGCCTTTTTCATACCGGCCTTGCTCCAATACAGCGCATGATCTGCTACCAAATTAGTAGCTGCTTGTGCTTATTTATCATGCGGTAGCGGCCAGTTTGGCTTGAAAATTTGCGGAGATGGTGCGCGCGCCGAGTGCTGCACTGCATTTGTGCGGCGCACCATCTGGGAGAAGCTGGTTGAGCTGGGCTTGGCCTAGGCGAAGGATGCCAAGCAAGGGCCGCCCCGCAGCGAGGGCATCGTCCCCCTTCCCGAATCGCGCAGCGATTCGAGAGAAGGGGGAAGGCGCACAGCGCCTCAGGGGGAAGTCACCTATTCAACCCAGCAGATCCATCACATCGAGCATGCGCTGCGCCACGTCCACCAGCTTGAGGCCCTTGTCCATGGCCGTCTTGCGCAGTTTTTCGTAGGCTGCCTGTTCGCTCAGGCCCTGGCGCTGCATGAGCAGGCCCTTGGCCCGGTCGATGGTCTTGCGGTCCTTGAGTTCGGTCTTGGCGTCGGCCAGCTCGGCGCGCAGCGCCTGTTCGTGTTGGAAGCGCGCCATGGCCACGTCCAGAATGGGGCGGATGCGCTGGGGCGCCAGGCCCGCCACGATGTAGGCCGACACGCCCGCCGCCACCGCGTCCTTCACGTGCGAGGTGTCCTCGTCGTTGGTGAACATCACGATGGGGCGCCGCTCGTCGCGCGTAGCCATCACCACATGTTCGAGCGCGTCGCGCGCCTCGCTTTCTGCGTCCACGATGATGAGGTCGGGCTGCAGCTGGGCGATGCGCTCGCTCAGGAAGACATCGGCAGGCAGGGTGGCCACCAGGTTGAAGTTGTTCTCCAGCAGCCCAATGCGCAGCGCCCGCGACCGTTCCGCCTGCAGTACGGCGTGTTCGTCGGCGGGGTCGGCGACTGCCAGATCCGGGGCAACCACCACGATGCGCAGAGACTCGTTCATACCCAGGAGCATAAGCAATTTTTACGCCACAAAATGGTGCATCGAAGCGGTGCGTTCCGGGGCTGCAGGCTGGCAGCAGGTTGTGGCAGCTTCCAAGGCCTGAAACTTGCTAATAGTTTGTCGATGGGCAGGGCATACCCGATAGCAGCTACCCGGTCGCATCGCATATACATCTGGTCACATTGACCCATTCAAGAGGATTTGCATGAACAAGCACATTGACCGGCGGCGTATCTCTGCCGGCTTGGCCCTGACCACCGTGGCGGTATCCGCGCTGCTGGTGTTGACAGGCTGCAGCAAGGTGCCCGACACCATCAAGATCGGCGTGGCCCAGCCCCTCTCCGGCCCCTTGGGCGCGCTGGGGCAGGATTTGCTCAACGGCGTGAACCTGGCCGTGGCAGAACTGAACAAGGGTGGCTACACCGTGGACGGCAAGCGTGTGACGCTGGAGGTGGTGTCGGTGGACGACAAGGCCGACGCCGCCACCGGCAAGACCGTGGCGCAGCAGCTGGTGGACTCGGGCGTGGTGGCGGTGATCGGGCACCTGAATTCGGGGGTGAGCATTGAGACGGCTCCGATTTACGCCGCCAAGGACATCGCCCAGATCGCCATCTCCACCAACCCCAAGTTCACGCAGCTCGGCTTCCCAACCACCTTCCGCATGGTGGCCAATGACACCTTGCAGGCGCGCGCTATCGGCTCGTTTGCCGCCACACAGCTGGGTGCCGCCCGCTACGCGGCGCTGGACGATGGCACGCCTTACGGCAAGGGCCTGGCCGACGGTGCTGCCGAGCAGCTCAAGGCTGAAAAGAAGGAAGTGGTGGTGCGCAAGTCGTTTGACGACAAGACGGTGGCTTTCGATGAACTGGCTGGCGAGCTGAAGGCCGCCAAGGTCGAGGTCATCGTGTCCACCCTCAACGACTTTCAGGCCCTGGCTCTGCTCGAAGCCCTGCGCAAGGTTGACCACACCAAGGTCAGCCTGCTGGGCGGGGACACCATCAAGACCACCGACATGACCAAGGCCATGGGCATGGTCGAAGGCGTCTACGCCACATCGCCCGTACTGGAAGCCAAGGAGTTCACCACCGGCAAGCCCTTCCTTGAAAAGTACATCGAGGCCTACAAGAAGCCCCCGGCCTATGGCGGCCACTACAGCTACGACAGCACCTATGTGCTGTCAGCCGCCATCCAGAAGGCCAAGTCGGCCGATCCGAAAGCGATCACCAAGGCCATGCACAGCATCAACGGCTATGCGCCCGTGATCGGCACCATGACCTGGGACGACAAGGGCGAACAGCGCTACGGCGCCGTGGGCGTGTATGAACTGCGCAGCGGAAGCTGGGAACTGCGCATGCGTTCGGACCGCTGGTAAGCAAGCCGCCGCGTCGGCAAGCGCCATCCATCCGCACAACTCCTGCTGGCGACTGCCAGCAGGGGTTTTTGCATCCGACCCTGAACGGGGCCGGGTTTTACACTCGGGGCATGAGTTTGCTGATCCTCGGTATTGAATCTTCGTGCGACGAAACGGGCGTGGCATTGGTCCGTTCCACGGGCAATGCCGTGCCCACGTTGCTATCGCACGCGCTGCACAGCCAGATTGAGATGCACCAGGCCTACGGTGGCGTGGTGCCCGAGCTGGCCAGCCGTGACCACATCCGACGTGTGCTGCCGCTGGCAACGCAGGTGCTGACCGAGTCCGGCCAGTCGCTGGCCGATGTGGACGTGGTGGCCTACACCCGCGGGCCGGGCCTGGCGGGTGCGCTACTGGTGGGGGCGGGCGTGGCCTGTGCGTTGGGCGCAGCGCTCAACAAGCCGGTGCTGGGTGTGCACCACCTGGAGGGGCACCTGCTGTCGCCCTTCCTCAGCGCCGACCCGCCTGAATTCCCTTTTGTGGCCCTGTTGGTGTCGGGCGGCCACACCCAGCTGATGCGTGTGGACGGCGTGGGCCGCTACGAGATCCTGGGCGAGACCATTGACGATGCTGCTGGCGAGGCGTTCGACAAGTCGGCCAAGCTCATGGGCCTGGGCTACCCGGGTGGGCCAGCGCTCTCGCGCCTGGCTGAGCAGGGCGATGCCGCAGCCTTCAAGCTGCCGCGCCCGCTGTTGCACAGTGGCAACCTCGATTTCTCTTTTGCCGGGCTCAAGACGGCGGTGCTCACGCAGGCCAAGAAGTTGGGCGATGAGCTGGAGGCACGCAAGGCCGACCTGGCCGCCAGCACGGAGGCGGCGATTGTCGAAGTGCTGGTGAAGAAGACCCTGGCCGCGCTCAAGCAGACCTGCCTGAAACGTGTGGTGGTCGCCGGTGGCGTGGGAGCCAACCGGCACCTGCGTGCGCAGCTCAACGCGGCCTGCGCGGCTGCCAAGGTGCGCGTGCACTACCCCGAGCTGCACCTGTGCACCGACAACGGCGCCATGATTGCCATGGCGGCGGCCATGCGGCTGCAGGCTGGGCAGCAGCAGGCCAACACCGACTACGCCTTTGACGTGAAGCCGCGTTGGCCGCTGGATGCCATCACCGTGTGATTTTGAAGAAAAGTGGCACCTGGCGCAGGTAAATCACGCGCTAGGTGCTATCTTTTTTGATATTCAGAACGGATAGTGGCGCGGCGTGGTCTGCACCGTGATCCAGCGCAGTTCGGTGAATTCACGTACACCGGCCATGCCGCCAAAGCGGCCGTAGCCCGAACTCTTCACGCCCCCAAATGGCATCTGGCCTTCGTCATGCACCGTGGGGCCGTTGACGTGGCAGATGCCCGACTCGATGCGTGCGGCCACATTCCACGCCTTGGCCACATCGCGGCTGAACACGGCGGAGGACAGGCCGAACTCGTTGTCGTTGGCGCAGGCAATGGCTTCCTCCACACCGTTCACGCGCACCACGGGTTTGACGGGGCCGAACGATTCTTCGCGGTAGATGTCCATCTCGGCCGTCACATGGTCGAGCACCGTGGCCTGCATCAGCGTGCTGTCGCTCTTGCCGCCACACACCAGTTTTGCACCCTTGGCCAGCGCGTCGTCGATCATCGCGTTGCAGCGGTGCACCGTGGTCATGTCCACCACCGAACCGAGCACCACCGGGCCCTTGCGTGGGTCGCCCAGGGGCAGGGATTGGGCACGCGCGCCGAGCTTCGCCACGAACTCGTCGGCCACCGCGTTGTCCACAATGATGCGTTCGGTGGACATGCAGATCTGGCCCGAGTTTGCGAATGCGCCGAACACGGTGCCTGCGACAGCGGCGTCGATGTCCGCGTCATCCAGCACCAGCAGAGGGGCCTTGCCGCCCAGCTCCAGCACCACGGGCTTGAGGTACTTGGCGCAGGTCTGCGCAATGATGCGGCCCACCTTGGTGGAGCCGGTGAAGTTGATGCGACGCACTGCCGGGTGGGCCACGATGGCCTCGACGACGGCGCCTGCGTCGGCGGGTGCGTTGGTCACAAAGTTCACCACGCCGGGGGGCAAGCCGGCCTCCTGCAGCGCCTCGATGATGAGGCCGTGTGTGGCGGGGCACAGCTCCGACCCCTTCAGGATCACCGTGTTGCCGCAGGCCAGCGGGGTGGCGATGGCGCGCACGCCCAGGATGACGGGGGCGTTCCACGGTGCAATGCCCAGCACCACGCCCGCCGCTTGGCGCACACCCATGGCCAGGCTGCCGGGCACGTCGGACGGAATCACTTCGCCGGCAATCTGTGTGGTCAGGGCGGCGGCTTCTTGCAGCAGGCCGGCAGCCAGGTGCACGTTAAAGCCAGCCCACATACCCGAGGCGCCGGTCTCGGCCGCCATGGCCACCGCAAAGTCGGCCGTGCGCGCCTCCAGCGCATGTGCCGCCTTGAGCAGCAGCGCGCGGCGCGCGTTGGGGCCCAGGGCCGACCAAGCCGGGAAGGCCTTGGCGGCTGCGTCGGCAGCGGCCTTGGCGTCGGCCACGCTGGCAGCGGGTGCTGTGGTGGCGACCGATCCGTCCAGCGGGTTGCGACGCTCAAACGTGGCGCCGCCGGTGGCTTGCACGCGCTCGCCGTTGATCAGCATGGAAATGGCAGTCATTGAAAGCTCCTGAAAAAGAACAGATAAAAAGGGGGGAAGAGGTATTCAGGTCACGCCCAGATAGGCTTGGCGCACCACGTCGGACTTCAGCAAGTCAGAGGCTTCGCCAGACGCCACAATGCGCCCGCGCTCCAGCACATAGCCGCGCTGCGCGATCTGCAGCGCCTTGCGCACGTTCTGCTCCACCATCAGTACCGTCACGCCTTGCGCGGCAATGCGCTGCACGATGGTCAGCAGCTCATCGACCATGCGCGGCGCCAGGCCCAGCGAGGGCTCGTCCAGCATCAAGAGGCGCGGGCCGCTCATCATGGCGCGGGCCACGGCCACCATCTGCTGCTCGCCGCCGCTCATGGTGCCGGCTAGCTGTGTGGCGCGCTCTTTGAGGCGGGGAAAGTCTTCAAACGCCTGGTACAACCGCTCGGCGCGCACCCGCGACGGCACCAGCCAGCCGCCCAGCTCCAGGTTTTCGGTCACCGTCATCTGCGGGAACAGCTGGCGACCTTCGGCGACCAGCGCCAGGCCGCGTTGCACGCAGGCCGTGGCGTTCATCGCAGGCACGGCCTGGCCGTCGAGCGTCACCGCGCCCTGGCGCGGCAGCAGGCCCGCCAGGGCCTTGAGCAGCGTGGTCTTGCCCGCGCCGTTGGGGCCCACGATGACGGTGATGCCGGGCGCGGCTTCCAGTGCCAGGTCCTGCAGCACCTGAAAGCCGTGGTAGCCCGTGGTCAGGTTCTGCACGGTGAGGTGTGCGCCGCTCATGCCGTGGCTCCTTCGCTGGTGGCTGTCATTTCGTCACCCAGATAGGCCTCGATCACCTGCGGGTCGCGCACCACTTCGGCGGGCGTGCCGTCGGCAATCTTGCGGCCCTGGTGCAGAACCAGCACACGCTCCACGTACTTGAGCAGCGTGGTCACCGCATGCTCGATCCACACCACCGTCAGTCCCCAGTCATCGCGCAGGCGGCGGATGCGCTGGGCCATGGCGTCCACCTCGGCCTCGGTCAGGCCCGCAGCCACCTCGTCGAGCAACAACAGGCGCGGGCGTGTGCCCAGGGCCATGCCGATCTCCAGCAGGCGCTGCTGCGAAGGCGTCACATCGGCGGCAGGGCGGTCGGCCAGGTGCGCCAGGCCCAGCATGGCCAGGATCTCGCCCTCGCTGCGCAGGCCCTCGGGCCCCTGGCGGTGGCGGCCTGCGAACTGCATGCCAAAGCGCACGTTGTCGCGCACCGTCATGTCGGGGAACACGCGCGGCGTCTGGAAGGTGCGAGCAATGCCGTGGGCCGCATAGTGGTGCGGGCCCTTGCCGGTCAGGTTGTCGGCACCACAGTGCAGCGTGCCCGAGGTAGGCGGTTGCACGCCCGAGATGGCGTTGAAGAATGTGGTCTTGCCCGCACCGTTGGGGCCGATAATGCCGATCAGTTCGCCCGTGTGCAGCGTGGCGCTCACGCCATCCACGGCAGTCAGGCCACCAAAGCGCACGGTCACGCTGTCAATGGTCAAAAGTGCTTCAGCCATGGTGCGCCTCCGCAGCAGGCTTGCGCCGTTGCCACAGCGTGGCCAGGCCATTGGGCAAGTACATCACGCACAGAATCAGCAGCAGGCCCAACACCATCATGTAGCCGTAAGGCAGCTGCAGGCGCAGGGTTTCGGCCAGCAGGCTGAACACGATGGCCGCCAGGATGGGGCCGCCAATGCTGGTCGCGCCGCCAATCAACGCGATCAGCACCGTCTGGAAGCCGATAAAGGGGCTGAACACGGCTGCGGGCTCGATGTAGGTCCAGCGCACGGCCATGGCCGCGCCCACGGCGCCTGCAAAGGCGGCAGTGATGCCAAAGCCCGCAATCTTGGCCAGGCGGGTGTCCACCCCAAGCGTCTGCGCGCGCTGCTCGTCGGCGCCAATGCCGGAGAGTGCCAGGCCAAAGCGGCTGCGCTGGATGGCAATCGCCGTAGCAATGGCGCCCGCCGCGATCAACAGGACCGTGAGGTACACCGTCTCGTTGCTGGGAACCACCGTGAGCACGCGGCCCACGGTGCCCGACACCTGTTTTTCGACAAAGGTCACCGCGTGGCGGATCAGCTCGGTCATGCCGAAGGTGAGCACTGCAAAGTAGGTGCCGCGCAGGTGCAGCACGGCCGCGCCCATCACCACGGCCACGATGGTGGCGATCAGTGCGCCGCTCAGAATCACCAGCGGCCAGGGCAGCACGCCCAGTAGCGTGGCGCTGGTGTACGCACCAATGCCGAAGAAAGCCGACGTGGCGAGTGAGAGGTAGCGGGTGGCACCGCAGAACAGCGACCAGCTGGTGGCCAGCGCGATGTACATCAGGCAGCTGAGCAGCACCGAGGTGGCGAACTCGGACACCAGCCAGGGCAAGGTGGCGACCACGGCCACCCCCGCTGCCAGTGCGAGCCAGGGCTTGTTGGAATGGAGGAGTTTCATTTCTTGCTAAACAAACCGTTGGGGCGCCAGATCAGCACGCCGATGAACACTGCATAGCTCAGCAACATCTTGAGAGACGGGCTGCTGAAGTGCATACCCAAAGCCTCGACCACGCCCAGCAGCAAGCCACCGGCCAGACTGCCTGCCAGGCTGCCAAAGCCGCCCAGCGTGATCACGATCAGCGCCGTCACGGTGTAGGGCTCACCCATCGACGGAGAAATCTCATACGTCATCGACAGCAGCGCACCCGCCACGCCCGACAGGCCCAGGCCGATGCCAAACATCATCGGGTGCAGGCGCCGCGTGTTGATACCTACCAGCTGCGCGCCCGTGGGCGACTGCATCAGCGCCCTCACCGCCTTGCCCAGCAGCGTGAGCTTGAGCAGCGCGATCAGCGCGGCCGACAGCGCCAGTGCCACGCCAAACAGCACCAGCTTGTTTTCCGTGAAGCGCATGCCCGCGATCTGCACCGGGTCGGCCAGGTATTCATACCCGCGCAGGTCACCGCCCCAGATCAGGAGCGCGGTGTTCTGCACCAGGAACATGAGGCCAAATCCCACCATCAGGCTGCGCGCCTCGAACACGTCCACATTGGGTGCGCGGGCGGCCAGGCGCTTGAAGCACAGCGCATGCACCACCACGCCCAGCGCAAACAGCGCGATGAAAGCCAGCGGCATGAGCAGCAGCGGCGAGATGCCCCACAGGGTGTGCGCGGACCAGGTGAGGAAGGCGCCCAGCATCAGGAATTCGCCATGCGAGATGTTCATGATGCGCATCAGCCCGTACTGCAGGTTCAGGCCCATGGCCACCAGCGCATAGATGCCGCCTGTAATGAGGCCACTGGCGACCAGTTCGGCCCAGGAAGTCAGAGACACTTTGTTATTTCCAGGCTGCTTTCGCGGTGTTCAACTGCGCGGTGGCTCGGTCCTTGGGCCACACGACTTCGAAGTCGTTGCCCTGCCACTGGCTCACGGTGCCGGGGATGGACGCGTTCTCGCTGCCCTGGAAGCGGATACCACCCAGGATGGTTTGGAACTCGTTCTTGGCGATGTGTTCGCGCAGTGCCTTGCGGTCCAGGCCCACCTTTTCCACGGCCTGCTGCAGGATCTGCAGGCCGGCCCACGCGTGGCCGCTGGCCCAGCGGTCGGGCTCCTTGTTGAACTTCTTCACGTGGGCGTCGAAGTACGCCTTGGCCTCGGGGCTGGTCTTCACGCTCCACGAGCCCATGCCGATCACACCCTCGGTGTTGGCCTGCATTACGTTCTTGTACAGCTGGAAGGCCGTGCCGACCGAAGCGTAGAAGAACTTGGGGTTCAGGCCCACCTCGCGCGCCTGGCGGCTGGCCAGGATGGTGTCGGGCGGGTAGGTGATGCCGATGAAGGCGTCGGGGTTCTGGTCCTTGATGCCGCGCAGCACGGGCGCCAGGTCCTTCACGCCCAGCGGGTAGCTCTTGCGCTCCAGCACCTGGATGCTGGTCTTCTTGAGGGCGTTGTTCAGCGCGGCAAAGTTCTCCAGGCCAAACAGGTCGTCCATGTAGACGATGGCAATGGTCTTGACATTGTTGGCCACCAGCATGTCCACCAGCGCACCCATCATCTTGTCGGGCTGCTGCAGCAGCGAGAAGAAGTAGGGCAGGTTCATGTCGATCAGCTTGCGCGACAGCGCCGTGGGCGCCAGCAGCGGGTAGCCGAAGCGGTTGGCCAGCGGTGCGATGGCGAAGTTGGCGCCCGAACCCCAGGGCGGCAGGATCAGGTCCACCTTGTCGCTGCCCATCAGCTTTTCGTAGGTGCGCACGCAGGTCTCGGTCTCGCTGCGGTCGTCGTAGCCGATGAGTTCGATGGGGCGCTTGGTGCCCTTCACGCTCAGGCCACCCGCTGCGTTCACCTGCTCGGCCCACAGCAGGTAGTTGGGCTCCTGGCTCACCTGGGCACCGGCTGCCCAGGGGCCGGTGCGGGCGATGGCATAACCGATGCGCACGGGTGCCGCGCTGCTGCCCTGGGCCCACAGTTGCGGAGCCACGGCCAGGGTGCCGACCGTGGCGGCGGCCCCTTTGATCCACTGGCGCTTGGAGGGTTGGTGTGCTGTCATTGTGTGTCTCCTCGGATGGGGCCTGCGTGGTGCACGCCGTGCCGGGAATCGTAGGGAGACCCGCCCCTGCGCGCTGCGCTCAGCGTGCACAAAACGCTTGCCTCAGCGTGCAGACGGCAGCGGGTTTACCCGGATTTCCCTCGGTGGCACGGGGTACCTGGGCGTCCGATAATTCAGCCGCATAACCATCAGGCTTGCGCAACCCGCACTGGAGACACCATGGCCCACCCCCTGACCGAGGTATCCACCGACGCCGTGCCTGCGCGCGACCGCCTGCACCTGTGGGGCGATGCCGTGTGGCGCCTGATTGGCGGGCTGGAGTCCGACGCGTTTGGTGACGATGCCTTTGCAGGCCACATCACCTCGGGCCAGGCGGGCTATGTGAACCTGTGCCAGCTGGACGTGAGCCGCCACCGCGTGGTGCGCACCCCCAGCCTCATCCGGGGCAGCGACCGGGCCTACATCAAGGTGGTGGCCCAGCTCGAAGGGCGCGCGTGCTTTGAGCAGAACGGTCGCCAAGTATGGTTGTCGCCGGGGGAGTGGAGCGTGTACGACACCACACGCGCCTACGCCGTGAGCAACCCCGAGGCCGTGCGCCAGATGGTGCTAATGATCCCCAAGGAACAACTGCCCGAGCGCAAGCTCAAGCTCGATGACCTGATGGTGCAGCGGTTCTCGGGCACCAGTGGCGTGTCGCGCTTGGCCTGGGACACCATGCGTGCCGCCTTCGCCGAGCTGCCCACCATGTCCGACGCCGCCGCCGATGGCGTGGCCGATGTGATCACGCACCTGGTGCAGCTGTCGCTGCTGGAGCGCAACGGGCAGCAGAGCCTGCTGTCGCAGCGCGAGGCCCTGCGTGACCGCATCAGCCAGTACATCGACCGCCACCTGGGCGACCCCGACCTCACCATCGACCGCATGGCCCAGGCGCTCAACTGCAGCAAACGGCACCTGTACAACGCGGTGGCTGATGACGAGGAAACCCTGGCCGCCATGATCCAGCGCCGCCGCCTGGAAGCCTGTCTGCGCGACCTGCGCCACCCGGCGCATGCACAGCGCTCGGTCACCGACATTGCACTGTCCTGGGGCTTCAGCAACAGCGCGCATTTCAGCCGCGCGTTCCGCTCGCATGTGGGGTGCAGCCCCAGCGAATACCGGGCCCGCGCGTTGGCACCGGTGGGGCTGTTGCGGGACGAATCGCTGCGCGCCCACTGAGCGGCACCCCGGCCCCTTGCGTGTGGAGCCGTCTGCGCGGCACAGCACGCTCACCCGTTCCACGCATACGCATGCATCGGCATGCAGTGGCGTGACCTTTGCCTTGCATCAATTCTTTACGCGGGATTGACCCAGTGGGTACGTTGTTGGCGCAATCGCTGCTCACAATGGGGTTTTCCCCTGCGTAGCCATTGCCCATGCGTTTTCTCCCACTGGCCTCTCCCGGCACACCCACTGCCCGCGCAGCGCAACCTTTGCGTGCTGTGCCGTGGAGGCAAACGGCCTTGTTGTTGTGCGTGCTGGCCACCGCCGGGTGTGCCAACCTGGCACCCACGGATGGCGCATTGCCCGCAGTGGCCGTTCCCCCGGCCTGGTCTGCGGGGGGCAACGGCACAGCGCAAGGGGCTACGGCGACATCCCTGGCCCAGTGGTGGCAGCGGTTTGACGATGCGGTGCTTACCTCGCTGGTCGAGCAAGCTTTGCGCGCCAACACCAGCGTGCGCACCGCCCAGGCCGCGCTGCAGCAGGCGCGTGCGCAGGTGGATGTGCAATCGGCCGGCCTGCTGCCCAGCGTGGGTGCATCGGCTTCGGCGCAGCGCAGCCGGGCCAGCAACAGCACGGGCAACACCTTTCAGGCCGGTTTTGATGCGAGCTGGGAGCCCGACGTGTTTGGCCGCGTGCGCAGCGGTGTGAACGCCAGCGAGGCCGATGCCCGCGCGGCAGAGGCCAGCCTGGCGGACGTTCAGGTATCGCTGGCTGCCGAGGTGGCCGTCAACTACATCGAGCTGCGCGGGCTGCAGCAGCGCCTGGCCATTGCGCGCAGCAACCTGGCCAGCCAGCAGGAGACCTTGCAGATCACCCAGTGGCGCCTGCAGGCCGGGCTCACCACCTCGCTCGTCACCGAGCAGGCCCGTGCAGCGGCCGAGCAGACCGCCGCGCAGATTCCCAGCCTGGAAGCCAGCCTGGCGCAGTCGCGCTACAGCCTGGCCGTGCTGACAGGCCAGGTGCCCGGCGCGCTCGACGCTACCCTGGCCGCCAGTGCCCCCGTGCCGCAACCGACCGCGGAGCTCGCCCTGGCAATCCCGGCCGAAACCTTGCGCCAACGCCCCGATGTGCGTGCGGCCGAGCAGCGCATTGCTGCCGCCCTGGCGCGCGTGTCGCAGGCCGATGCGGCGCGCTACCCCAGCTTCTCCCTCGGTGGCTCGCTGGGCCTTCGTGCCCTCACCCTGGGCGCGCTGTCGGCGGGCAGTGCGGTAACCAGCGCCTTGCTGGGCAGCGTGTCCATCCCGCTGCTGGATGGTGGCGCGGCCCGCGCGCAGGTGCGTGTGCAGTCTGCAGCGCTGGAGCAGGCCCGTGTGGCCTACGAAGCCACCGTGCTCACGGCCCTGCAGGATGTGGAGAACGCGCTGGTGTCCTTGCGTGGCGATAGGGAAAAGCTGGAGCGACTGACGGCCGCCGCAGACGCCGCCCGCAACGCTGCGCTGCTGGCGCAGCAGCGCTATAGCAGTGGGCTGATCGACTTTCAGGCGGTGCTGGAGACCCAGCGCACGCTGCTGTCCACGCAAGAGAGCGTGGCCACCACTACCGCTGCGGTCGCGGCAGACCATGTGCGCCTCTACAAGGCGCTGGGCGGCGGCTGGGCGGTAGCCGAATGAACAGCTGACAAGCCCTTCCACACGCCCACTCCATTGCCTGCCAGCCCCCATTTTCTGATTCACGTCCCATGCCAAATTCCGACACCTCAGCTTCTTCTGCACCCGCCAAATCCGCCCCTGCCGACCTGAGCGCCTTGCTGGGTGCCGACCGGCCCCGCCGCTGGTGGCAGCGCACTACCGTGTGGCTGGGGGTGGCCGCGCTCGTGGTGGTGGGCGGTGGCTTGTATGCCTGGCAGTCGCGCCAGAGTGCCAGCACTGCACCCACCTATGTCACCGAAGAGCTGCGCCGAGGCAATCTCACACTCACCGTGTCGGCCAACGGCACGCTGCAGCCCACGCGCTCGGTCACCATTGGCAGCGAGCTGTCGGGCACCGTGCGCAAGGTGCTGGTGGATGTGAACGACAAGGTCAAGAAAGGGCAGCTGCTGGTGGAGCTGGACACTGCCAAGCTTGAATCGCAAGTGCTGCGCTCGCGCGCCTCGCTGGCGTCGGCGCAGGCCCGCTTGGCCCAGGCCGTGGCCACCACCAAGGAAGCCATCGCCAACTTTGGCCGGCTCGAAGAAGTGGCCCGCCTGTCCGGCGGCAAGGTGCCCTCAGCCTCCGAGCTGGATGCAGGCCGCGCCACACTGGACCGCGCCCGCGCCGACGAGACCAGTGCACGTGCCACGGTGGAGGACGCCCGTGCGGCGCTGTCCACCGACGAAACCAACCTGTCCAAGGCCTCCATCCGCTCGCCCATCGACGGCGTGGTGCTGACCCGCACGGTGGAGCCCGGCAACGCCGTGGCCGCATCGCTGCAGGCCGTGACGCTGTTCACCGTGGCCGAAGACCTCACGCGGCTGCGGCTGGATGTGAGCGTGGACGAAGCCGATGTGGGTTCGGTCAAGGTGGGACAGGACGCGAGCTTTACCGTCAGCGCCTATCCCTCGCGCCGCTACCCGGCCCAGGTCACGCGCGTGTCGTTTGGCTCCACCAAGACGGACAACGTGGTCACCTACATCACCTGGCTGGAGGTGAACAACAGCGACATGAGCCTGCGCCCCGGCATGACGGCGGCGGCCACCATCACTTCCACCGAGCGCAAGGACGTGCTGCTGGTGCCCAACACGGCGCTGCGCTTCACGCCTGCGCAGGCCGCAGGGGTCGATGCGAAACCCGGGGCGAGTGGCGCCAAGCCCGGCGCATCGGGCAGCGGCAGTGGTGGCGGCATCATGTCGCAGCTCATGCCGCGCATGCCACGGTCTGGCTCGGGCCCACGCAAACCGGGTGCGGGGGGCGAGGCGGGCGATGGCGCGGGCAAGACGCGGCAGGTGTGGGTGCTGCAGGACGGCGCCGCCAAGCCCATCGATGTGCAGGTGGGTATCAGCGATGGCCGCCATACCGAGGTCACGGGCGACGGCCTCACGCCCGGCATGGCCGTGATCACCGACCAGCGCGCGGCAGGGGCCAAGCCATGAGCGTGTCGGGCGACACCCCCATCATCCGCCTGCGTGGCGTGACCAAGGTCTATGGCGAAGGGGCGCTGGCCTTTCAGGCGCTCAAGGGCGTTCATCTCGACATTGCGCAGGGCGACTTTGTGGCCATCATGGGCCCCAGCGGCTCGGGCAAGTCCACGGCCATGAACACGCTGGGCTGCCTGGACCGGCCCACCACGGGCGAATACCTGTTCAAGGGCGTGCATGTGGAGTCGCTCTCGCGCGACGAGCGGGCACGGCTGCGGCGGCGCTACTTTGGCTTTGTGTTCCAGGGCTTCAACCTGCTGGCGCGCACCTCGGCGCAAGAGAACGTGGAGCTGCCCCTGCTGTACCGGGGCGAGTCGGCCACCGCGCGCCACGCTGCGGCCGCGCGCGCGCTGGAGGCCGTGGGCCTCAAGGGCTGGGAACACCACACGCCCGCCGAGCTGTCGGGCGGGCAGCAGCAGCGCGTGGCCATTGCGCGCGCCATCGTCACCGAGCCCGATGTGCTGCTGGCCGACGAGCCCACCGGCAACCTCGACACCCAGCGCAGCTTCGAGATCATGGAGTTGCTCTGGCGCCTGAACGCCGACCACGGCATCACCGTGCTGATGGTCACGCACGAGCCCGACATGGCGCAGTATGCGCGGCGCATCGTGCGGTTTGTGGATGGCGTGGTGGACAGCGACGCGCCCAACCCGCACCCCAAGGGCCTGGACACTGCTGTGGTATCGACCGCACCGGCCGTTGTCGCGTCGGATTCAGGAGGCCACTGATGTTGCTCAACACCCTGCTGCTAGCGCTGCGCTCCATCCGGCGCAATCTCATGCGCTCCTTCCTCACCATCCTGGGCATCGTGATCGGCGTGAGCGCGGTGATCACCATGGTCACGCTGGGCAATGGCGCCACGCTGGCCATTCAGAACCAGATCTCGGGCCTGGGCACCAACCTGCTGCAGGTACGCCCCGGCCAGCGCATGGGGCCCGGCGGCGGCACCGGCGCCCCGGCCTTCAAGGACACCGATGCCGACATGATCGCGCAGCAGATCGGCGGCATCCTGGCCGTGGCACCCGAGGCGCGCGCCGCCGCCACCGCCGTGGTGGGCGGGCGCAACTGGACGACCAGCGTGATCGGCAGCACCAACGCCTGGCTGGAGACCGGCAATTGGACGGTGCGCACTGGCCGCGTCTTTACCGACGCCGAATTGCGCGCGGGCGCCGCCGTGTGCCTGATCGGCGAAACCGTGCGGCGCGAGCTGTTTGGCACGGCCGATGCCGTGGGCGGCCAGTTGCGCGTGAAGGCGTTTTCGTGCGAGGTGGTGGGTGTGCTCGCGTCCAAAGGGCAGGGCGCGTTTGGCAACGACCAGGACGATACCGTGCTGGTGCCGCTGCGCACGCTGCAGCGCCGCGTGACCGGCAACACGCGGGTGCAGACCCTGCTAGTGTCGATGAAGGACGGCAGCGACCCCGAGCGGGTCAAGGCCAGCCTCACCCAACTGTTGCGCGAGCTGCGCAAGCTGTCGGACTCGGACGAGGACAACTTCAATGTGCTCGACACCAAGCAGCTGGCCGACACGCTCTCGGGCACCACCAAGGTGCTGACCACGCTGCTGGGTGCCGTGGCCGCCGTGAGCCTGCTGGTGGGCGGCATCGGCATCATGAACATCATGCTGGTGAGCGTGACCGAGCGCACGCGCGAGATTGGCCTGCGCCTGGCCATTGGCGCGCTGGAGCGCGAGGTGCTGCTGCAGTTCCTGATCGAGGCCGTGGTGCTGGCCGCCTTGGGCGGGCTCATCGGCATCGTGCTGGCCACGGGCGCGTCGCTCGCGCTGTCGGGGCTGATGGGGGTGCCCTACCTGTTCAACCCCGGGGTGAATTTGCTATCGTTTCTTTTCTCTGCGGGCATTGGCGTGGTGTTTGGCTACTTCCCGGCACGGCGCGCTGCCCGCATGGACCCCATCGATGCGCTACGGCATGAGTAATGCATCCGGTCTGGAAAGAGAATTTGAATGAAAAACGCCCGTACCGCTTATGGTACGGGCGTTTGTAGCTATTAATTCAATAGTTAGTGGATCGTCAGCGTGGTGGCCTTGCTGGCAGGCTCCACCTTGGCCAGGGTCAGTGTCAGCACGCCGTTTTCCAGTTTGGCGCTACTGTGGGCGGCGTCGATGTCAGCGGCCAGTTCCCAGGCGCGCTGTACCTGGCGCGGGGCGCCTTCCACACTTTGCAGGCGCACCACGTTGCCTTCAATGCTGATCTGCAACTGCTCGCGGGCCAGGCCGGGCACATCCAGCTGTAGCGTGGTGGATTTGTCATCCTGCGTCACGGTACAGCCTGCTGCAGAACGTGCGGCAGCGGGGTCGGCCAGCGTGCCCATCAGAAAACGCTGCAGTGCCTGGTCGGCGGAACGGGGTGCTTGGGCGTAGGCGGCGCGGCGGATCACGGGGGCGAAGATCATGGGGTACTCCTATACACTGCGCGGCTCTCGACGTGGTCGCCGCATGCCAAGGAGGTGTGTGCGGCCACACCGCATTTCAAGGGAAAAATGGCATGAATAAATTGCACTCCGTGGGCTTGAAAACAGGCGCAGCGGCATTACGTCAATCCGTTTTGGCCGCAGCAGCCACGCTGTGCTGCGTGCTGCTGCCGGTGTCCGCCAGCTATGCCCAGGCTGCAGCGCCAGCCACTGCCGTGGCGCAGGCCAAGCCCGTGAAGGTGGCGCTCATCGAAAGCCTGTCGGGCGCATTTGCCAACACGGGCGAAGCGGTTTACCGCAACATCTACTGGGCCATGGAACGTGTGAACGCGCGGGGTGGCGTGCAGTTGCCAGCCGCTGCGGGTGGCCCCCGCCCGCTGGCGCTGGAGCGCTACGACAGCAAGGGCCAGAACGAAGAGGCGCTGTCGGCCCTGCGGGCGGCCATCGACGATGGCGCGCAGGTCATCCTGCAGGGCAATTCATCGGCTACGGCGGCGGTGCTGATCGAGGCCATCAACAAACACAACGAGCGTGAGCCGAACAAGCGCGTGATTTTTCTGAACTACTCGGCGGTGGACCCCATCCTCACCAACGAGAAGTGCAGCTTCTGGCACTTTCGCTTTGACGCCCACGCCGACATGCGCATGGCCGCGCTGATGGATGTGATGCGTGAAGACAAGTCCCTCAAAAGTGTGTACCTCATCGGCCAGGACTACAGCTTTGGCCAGGCCGTGCTGCGCGAGGCCAAGAAGCAACTTGCCGCACAACGCCCCGATGTGGCTGTGGTGGGCGACGAGCTGCACCCGGTGGGCCGCGTGAAGGACTTTGCACCCTACGCCGTCAAGATCAAGACTAGTGGCGCGCAGGCGGTGGTGACCGGCAACTGGGGCAATGACCTGACGCTGCTCGTGAAGGCCGCGCGGGAAGTGGGCTACGAGGGCAGCTTCTACACCTTCTATGGCAACGCGCTGGGTGCGCCCGCTGCCATGGGCGATGCAGGCATTGGCAAGGTGGTGGCGGTGGCCGACTGGCTGCCCAATGTGCCAGGCGCCCAGAGCGAGGCGTTCTACCAGTCTTTCCGCGAGCGTTTTCCCAAGCCGCAGGACGACTACGTGCACATGCGCATGCAGCTCATGGTGGAGGCGCTGGCCCAGTCCATCGAGCGTGCGGGCAGCACCGACGCCGTGGCCGTGGCGCGCCAGATGGAGAAGGCCGATGTGCGGCTCTCGGGCCAGGGCGGCAGCATGCGCGCGGCGGACCATCAGTTCCAGCAGGCGCTGGTGGTGGGCGTGATGGACAAAAAAGGCGCGCCGGGCGTGAAGTTTGATGTGGAAGGCTCTGGCTACGGCTTTCGCGTGGTGCGGCAGATTCCTGCTGCCAAGGCGCAGCAGCCGCACAGCTGCAGCATGCAGCGGTATTGAGTCCACGTCCTGAACCGTTCACGCTGAGCCCGCCGAAGGGCTCAGCGTGAATGTGTTTGAGGCGGTGGGCTCAACGCCGGATGCGGCGCCCCGTCTTGAACACCCACCACACCACGACGAGGCACGCGGCCATGAACACCAGCGTCATGCCCGTGCTCACGCCAATGTGGACATCGGCCTGGCCATAGAACGCCCAGCGCAGTCCGCTGATGAGATAGACCACCGGGTTGAACAGCGAAACGGCCTGCCAGAACGGTGGCAGCATGTTGATGCTGTAGAACGCCCCGCCCAGAAAGGTCAGCGGCGTGATGACCAGCAGCGGGATGACCTGCAGCTTTTGAAAGCTGTCGGCCCACAGGCCGATGATGAAACCGAACAGGCAGAACGTGACGGCGGTGAGCACGAGGAAACCCACCATCCACACCGGGTGCGCCACTTCGTAGGGCACAAACACCCGGGCCGTGGTAAGGATGAGCACCGACACCAGCAGCGATTTGCTGGCCGCCGCGCCCACGTAGCCCAGCAGTACCTCCACCCAGTTCACCGGCGCGCTGAGCAGCTCGTAGATGGTGCCCGACCACTTGGGCATGTAGATCCCGAAGGCCGAGTTGGAGATGCTCTCGGACAGCAGCGACAGCATGAGCAACCCGGGGATGATGTAGGCGCCGTAACTTACGCCGCCGATGTCGCCCATGCGTGAGCCGATGGCGGAGCCAAAGACGATGAAGTACAGCGCCGTGGTGAGCACGGGTGCGATCAGGCTCTGCATCCAGGTGCGAAAGGCACGGTTCATCTCAAAGCGGTAGATGGCGCTGACGCCATGCCAGTTCAGGCCGTTCATGCTTGGGGTGCTTTCTGCTGAGGGGTGTCCTGGTGCACCAGGCTCACAAAGATGTCTTCGAGCGAGCTTTCGCTGGAGTGCAGATCCTTGAAGTCAATGCCGTGCTCGGCCAGTGCGCGCAACAGTGCGGCAATGCCCGTGTCCTCCTGCTGCGTGTCGAAGGTGTAGGTCAGCGCGGTGCCGCCCTGGCTCAGCACGAGCGGCCAGCGTGCCAGCGCGTCGGGCACTTGGTCCATCGGCTGCTGCAGGGTGAGCGTGAGCTGCTTCTTGCCCAGCTTGCGCATCAGCACGTCCTTGTCTTCCACCACGATCAGCTCACCCTTGCGGATCACACCGATGCGGTCGGCCATGTCTTCGGCTTCTTCGATGTAGTGGGTGGTGAGGATGATGGTGGTTCCCGCGTCGCGCAACTCGCGCACCAGGCGCCACATGTCATGGCGCAGCTCCACGTCGACGCCAGCACTGGGTTCGTCCAGGAACAGGATTTTGGGCTCGTGCGACAGCGCCTTGGCGATCAGCACGCGGCGCTTCATGCCACCCGACAGCGCGAGGATCTTGCTGTCCTTCTTGTCCCACAGCGACAGGTCCTTGAGGATCTTCTCGATGAACGCCGGGTTGGGCGCCTTGCCAAACAGGCCCCGGCTGAAGTTGACTGTGGCCCACACGGTTTCAAACGAATCGGTGTGCAGCTCTTGCGGCACCAGGCCAATGGCCGCGCGGGCGGCGCGGTAGTCGCGCACGGTGTCGTGGCCGTCTGCGGTGATGGAGCCAGCCGTGGCATTGCTCATGCCGCAGATCACGCTGATGAGCGTGGTCTTGCCCGCGCCGTTGGGCCCGAGCAGGGCAAATATTTCGCCGCGCCGGATGTCCAGGTCGATGTTCTTGAGCGCCTGAAAGCCGCCCGCGTAGGTTTTGCTCACGCCGCGCACCCGGACGATGGCGTCCACAGCGGGCGTTGGAGAAGGTGATACAGGCATGAAGAAAAGGGGTGGGGTGGGGGTGGGCAAAGAGGTGTGCCGCTGCTGCAGGGCTGCCGGGCCAGCGGTCCAAGCCGGGCATTGTGGACTGACTTGCGCAAGCGCGCTTGCAGGCGCCGCCAAACCCCGCATCGGCCGTCCGGCCGTCCTCATGCCGGGCCTGCGGTGCGCTGCCGCGCCTCCCCCAAAAAACGCCCCGGTGCGCCTGCGCGGGTCAGCGCGCGCGCGCCGCCGCCACTTCGCGGCCCAGCTCGATCACCGCCATCGCGTAGTAGCTCGACCAGTTGTAGCGGGTGATGGCGTAGAAATTTTCGGTGCCCGCCACATAGCTCGGCGCCTCTGCGCCGTTTTGCAGCTCCACCAGCGCGAGCGGGCCGTTGTGTTGTACGCCAGCCGCGTCGAGCACAGCGCCCTTGGCTTGCATGCTGGCCACGCTGAAGGTGGGCAGGATGTCGGGCGCCAGCAGGTCATCCATCTGCAGCCGTGCCGTGTCGAACTGCACGCCAAAGTGCGTGGGCATGCCCGGCGTCCAGCCGTGGCCCCGGAAGTAGTTGGCTACCGAGCCGATGGCGTCGGCCGGGCTGTTGAACAGGTCCACGCGGCCATCGCCGTCATAGTCCACGGCGTAACGCACCCAGCTCGACGGCATGAACTGTCCCAGGCCCATGGCACCAGCGTAGCTGCCGCGCGGCTCGAACGGGTCGGTGTTGCTGCGGTTGGTGAGGCTCAGGAACTGCTCCAGCTCGCGGCGGAAAAATTCGGTGCGCTCCTTGGCGCGAGGATGGGCTGATGGGAAATCAAACGCCAGCGTGGCCAGCGCGTCCATCACGCGGAACGTGCCCATCTGCTGGCCGTAGATGGTCTCCACGCCGATGATCCCCACGATGATCTCGGCAGGCACGCCGTACTCGCGCTCGGCCCGCTCCAGCATGGCCTGGTTCTCCTGCCAGAACCGCTGGCCTGCGCGGATGCGGATGGGGTCGATGAAGCGGCTGCGGTACACGCGCCAGTTCTTGGCCGTGCCCTTGGGTGGCGGCAGCATGAGCCGGGGCACCTGCGGCAAAAAATGCGCCTGCCCGATGGCCTGGCGCACCCATTCGCGGTCCAGGTCGCGGCGCGCAGCCAGGTCATCGGCAAACTGCAGCGCCTCGGGGCGCGATGCGTAGAGCACGGCTGGCTTTTGCTTTGTGATGCTGGTTTTGGAGGATTTTTGCGGGCTAGCGCTTACTGGTAGTGTGCAAGCAGCTATCAAAAATATAGCTGTTGTGATCCATGGAGCTGTCTTCTTCATTTGGGTTGTTCGTTACTTTGTTTTGTCCCTGCGCCCCGAAACCGACGCGACCCAGGCCAGGGATGCCAAGCAAGGGCCGCCCCGCAGCAAGGGCATCGTCCCCTTGGGGGGAAGCGGCGAAGCCGCTCAGGGGGGATTCATCGGTTTGGCCAGGGCAGTGCGCGAAACTCGCGCCGCAGGGCTCCCAGTTCGGTGTCGGGGTGGGGGGCGTAGCGCAGGCGTTCCAGCCGCAGCAGCCAGTCTGCGACCCCAGCAGCCTGCGGGCCGAAATGCGCGCGCACCCGTTCGGCCATGGCGCGAGGGGGCAGGGTTTCGGGCAGCGTCAGGCCGGCGCGCGCCAGGCGCTGGCGCGTGCGGGCCAGCAGCCGCAGCCAGGGGTCGTGCTGGGCACGTTCCCAAAGGCTCCAGCCCATGCCACCCAGCGCAGCCGCGATGACCAGGCTGCCCAGCACGGTAGTGAGGTCCTGCCAGCTGGGAGATTCAAACCCCAGCGCCTTGAGCAGGTCCATCTGGCGGCTCTGGGTGTAGTTGAGCACCCACTGGTTCCAGCCGTTGTTGACGGCTTCCCACACGGCCCGCAGGTTCTGCACCATGCCCGGGCTGAGGGTGCCCAAGGCGTTGGCGAACGCACCCTGGGGCGCGCGCAAACGCTGGAACTGGCCCACGCGGTTCGGCGAGACGGCGCCTGTGGGGTCGACGCGCACCCAGCCACGCCCCTCCATCCAGACTTCGGCCCAGGCATGGGCGTCGGCATTGCGCACGGTCCAGTAGCCATCGACGGGGTTGCGCTCGCCGCCCTGGTAGCCCGTGACGATGCGCGCGGGCACATCCATGGCGCGCATCAGCACCACGAAGGCCGAGGCAATGTGTTCGCAAAAGCCTTCCTTGCGGTCAAACCAGAACTCGTCGGCGGTGTGCTGGCCATAGACGCCTGGATCGAGGGAGTAGTTGTAGCCCCCTGTGCGCAGGCGTTGCAGGACGGCATTCACCAGAACTTCCGTGCGGGCGTTGGCCAGTGCAGGGTCTGCCCGCATCTGTGCCGCCAGCTCCAGGGTGCGCGGATTGAAGCCGGGCGGCAGCTCGGTGTACACGCGCAGTTGCCGCACCGACTGCTGGGGGCCATGGCGGAACTCGGGGTAGCTCACGGCCTGGTAGCGCATCACCTCGGTGATGGGACGTGCCGTCATCCACTGCAGATCCTGCGTCATGTAGGCCTGCATGTTGTTGGGCAGCTGGGGCGCCTCGGGGGTGGCCTCCAGCACCATCAGCCAGGGCTGGCGCTGGGGTTCGAGCGTCACCTCATAGCGCACCGCCGGGCCGCTGACCTGCAGATTGGCGGGCAGGGCTGCACGTGCGGCCCAGGCGCTGTCTTCGCGGAAGGGCTCGGCCTGCCATTCCCGGCCATCGAACGCGGTCATGACGGGCCCACGAAAGTACAGCGTGGATTGCGCAGGCACATCGGTGGGCGCCCCCTCAAAGCGCAGGCGGATGGCCACCCGCTCATCCAGTGCGATCTCGGCCATGTCCCCGATCTTCATCGTGCCCGACAGGCCGCTACGCCCGGAGAGGTTTTCGCCGGGCATGCCCCACAACGGTGACATGCGTGGGAACAGCATGAACAGCGCCACCATGATGGGCGCGCCCAGCAGTGCCATGGTGCCCGCCATGCGAAAGGTCTGCGCCAGCGGCGGGCGCCCTACCGGCATGTGGGCATTGACCAGTGCCATGAGCAGCCCCAGCAGCGCCACCAGCATGGCGGCGGCAGTCAGCAGAGATTGCGAGAAGAAGAAATTGCTGAGCATCGTGAAGAAGCCCAGGAAGAACACCACCATGGCATCGCGGCGTGCGCGCAGCTCCAGCATCTTGAGGGCGAGCAGCATGACGATGAGGGTGACACCCGCATCCCGCCCGAGGATGGTGCGGTGCGTGAACAGTGTGCCTGCCACCGCTACCAGGAGCAGGGCGGCCACTGTCCAGCGGCCGGGCAGGGGGCGGCCCGTCCAGGCCAGCCAGCCGCGCCACAGCAGCAGGCCGCCAGCCAGCAGGCTGGTCCACACTGGCAGGTTGGACACCTGCGGCGCGATCACCCAGACGATCACGAACAGCAGAAAAAGCGTGTCGCGGGCGTCGCGAGGCAGGGAAACAAGGGTCTGTCGCAGGTTCATGGCAAGGGGGCACGCCGGACAGGTGGTGATTGAATTGCTATCAAAAATGTAGCTTTCTGCGCTTTTCTAGCAAGCGCAAGGTGCCAGTTTGATCTAAATTTTGAGGGACGAATCAGCACAATGCCAGTGCCTCCAGGCAATTTCTGCGATGGGCCGCCCCCGTGTCCGGGGCGATCTCCACACCCGGCAGGCGCAGGCCATAGTCCAGCCCCAGCCGGTCGGCCTGCAGCACCCAGGCGGTGAGGCGCGAGATGCGGGCCTCGTGGTCGGGCAGTGAGGCACGGGCCAGGTCCAGCCACAGCTCGTGCCGCTGGGCCTGCTGGGCGTCGCGGCTCACCAGGTCGTCGGTGCCAGTGGCCAGCGACTTGGCGGCCTTCTTCCAGACCACGAGCTTGAGCGGATCGCCCCGGCGGTAGGCGCGCACACCGTCGAATTCGCCAATGCCCTGTGTGGGCGTGTTGCCCGCTCCGCCCGCGCGCGGTTCGCCAGACGGCAGGGGCGGTGTCGGGGTTTCGGGTGCGGGGTAGACCAGCACCTGGGCAGCGGGGCGCCAGTAGGTCCAGACGCGGAAGGTGCCCAGCGGAAAGCGCGTCTCGGCGGTCAATGTGGGAACGCGGTGCAGGCCCCGGCGCTCGGGCTTGAAAGCGACTTGCACGCTGGACTGTCCCTGCGCTGGCACGTCGGTCCAGGCCCAATGATGGGGTTCCTTTTGCGCCTCCTTGCCCGTGCCGTGCACCGACAGGGCGATGCCGTAGCGCGGGGTCTTGCGCTCGCTGGACAGCTGGATGTCAAACGCGGTGCTGCTGCCCATGAAGTGCGGCTCGGGTGCTTTCAGGTGCAGGGTGAGGCCGCGCAGGTTGGCGTGGCAGATGTGCATGCCGATCACCGCACTGCCCGCCAGCAAAAAGGTGAGCAGGTAGCCCAGGTTGAGCTGGTAGTTGATGGACGCGATGAGCAGCACGATCAGCGTCAACGCCAGCATCCAGCCCGAACCGGTGGGCAGGATGTAGACATTGCGCTGCGTGAGCGCCAGCGTGTCGCTCAGCGGCAGGCGCGCCTGCCACCAGCGCTGGAAGCGGCGGCGCAGCGGTGCAAATGGGTTGAGCGTGGCGGCCAGGCTGCGCCAGCGCGCAAGGGGTGGGAGGGGCGGTGGGGTGGCGGATTCCATGGGTCAGGGCAACGGAACCGCTTCGACCATCGCGCGCACCTGCTCCACCGCGCCGCGTCCGGCGTCGCCCACGGGCACCAGGCGGTGGGCAATGGTCTGGGGCAGCACCGCCTGCACATCATCGGGCGCCACATAGTCGCGCCCGCTGATGAGGGCCTGCGCCTTGGCTGCGCGCACCAGGGCAATGCCCGCGCGGGGCGAGAGCCCTTGCAGAAACCACCGGCCCGAGCGGGTGGCCGCAATCAGGTCCTGCACATAGTTGAGCAGCGGATCGGCCGTGTGGATGGCCTGCACCTGGCGCTGCAGCTCGGCCAGTTCCTCGTCGGACAGCAGGGGCAGCATGGTGTCCACCATGTCGCGCCGGTCCGCGCCCGCCAGCAGCACACGTTCCGCGGCGCGGTCGGGGTAGCCGATGGAGATGCGCATCAAAAAGCGGTCGAGCTGCGACTCGGGCAGCGCGAAGGTGCCTAGCTGGTCGTGCGGGTTCTGTGTGGCGATCACGAAGAACGGGTGGGGCAGGGCGCGGGTTTCGCCCTCCACCGACACCTGCTTTTCTTCCATGGCTTCGAGCAGCGCGCTTTGCGTCTTGGGGCTGGCGCGGTTGATTTCGTCGGCCAGCAGCACCTGGGCAAACACCGGGCCGGGGTGGAACACGAAGGCTTCCTTGCCGCGTTCGTACACCGACACGCCGGTCAGGTCGCTGGGCATCAGGTCGGCCGTGAACTGCACGCGCGAGAACTGCAGGCCGAAGGTGCGTGACAAGGCGTGGGCCAGGGTGGTCTTGCCCACCCCGGGCACGTCTTCGATCAGCAGGTGCCCCCCCGCCAGCAGGCAGGCCACGCAGTCCTGGACCTGGGCCTGTTTGCCCACGATCACCGTGTTAAGCTGATCCAGAAGTGATTTGATTTTGTGCTGTGCGTTCATGGCATGACGTTATCCGAAAAATTGAGAAAAATGCGACACGCGGGGACAAGACTGTGAGCAAGACGGGCTATTTCACCCATCGGGATTGTTGGAAGCACGAGATGGGCCCGGGCCACCCCGAATGCCCCGAACGGCTGGACGCCATTGAGGATCGCTTGCTGATCACCGGCGTGGCCGACGCGCTGGAGCGCTACGACGCCCCCGAGGCCTCGCTGGCCGACATCGAGCTGGCCCACGGCCGCATGCACATTGCGGCGTTGCGCGGCCTGTCCGACCGGCTCAACGAAGAGCTGATGGCGGGCGGCCCCAACTACGCGCAGATCGACACCGACACCTCTATCAACGCCCACACCTGGAAGGCGTCGCTGCGCGCTGCGGGGGCGGCACTGGCCGCCACCGATGCCGTGATGGCGGGCGAGGTGGAAAACGCGTTCTGCTCCGTGCGCCCCCCCGGCCACCATGCCTGCCGCGACAAGGCCATGGGTTTCTGCTTCTTCAACAACGTGGCTGTGGCGGCCAAATATGCGCTGCAGCGCTACAACTTGCAGCGCGTGGCGGTGGTGGACTTTGACGTGCACCACGGCAATGGCACCGAAGACATCCTGGCCAATGACCCCCGGGCGCTGATGGTCAGCATCTTCCAGCACCCGTTCTATCCCTACAGCGGCGACCATGATCCCGCCCCGAACATGGTCAACGTGCCCGTGCCCGCCTACACGCGGGGCATGGACATCCGCGAGATCATCGAGATGATGTGGATGCCCCGGCTGGAAGCCTTCAAGCCCGAGATGATTTTTGTGAGTGCGGGTTTTGACGGCCACCGCGAGGACGACATGGGCCAGCTGGGCCTGACCGAGCAGGATTACGCCTGGATCACCCAGCGCGTGAAGGACGTGGCCCGCCGCTATGCCAAGGGCCGCATCGTGTCGTGCCTGGAGGGCGGCTATGTGATGGGGCCGCTGGCGCGCAGTGTGGAGGCACATTTGCGGGTCCTCGCGGATTTGTGACCAACCCCCTGAGCGGCTTCGCCGCTTCCCCCTTCTCTTGCATCGCTGCGCGATGCGGAAGGGGGACGCCGCCAGCGCGGCGGGGCGGCCCTTGCGCGGCGGCCCCCGCCTGGACAGTGCCAGTTTCAGTCGGCGTGCAGATGGCTGAGAGGAGCAAACTATGACGACAAAGAACTTCGATGATGTGCTGACAACCACCCGCGACGCCCGCGGCGTGGTCACCTTGACCCTGAACGACCCGGCCCGCTTCAACGCGCTGGGTGCAGAGATGCTCTCTGCGCTGCAACAGGCGCTGGACGATGCGGGCCGCGACGAGTCCGTGCGGGTGGTGGTGCTGGCCGCAGCAGGCAAGGCCTTCTGTGCCGGGCACAACCTCAAGGACATGGCGGCGAACCCGGAGCTGGCGTACTACCAGAAGCTGTTTGCGCAATGCAGCCGCATGATGCTGACCATCCACAAGCTGCCAGTACCCGTGATCGCCAGGGTGCAGGGCATGGCGACGGCGGCGGGCTGCCAGCTTGTGGCGCAGTGCGACCTGGCGGTGGCGGCCGACAGCGCCAGCTTTGCCACCAGTGGCATCCACTACGGCCTGTTCTGCGCAACGCCGAGCGTGCCGCTCGTGCGCAATGTGCCCGCCAAGCGGGCTATGGAAATGTTGCTCACCGGCGATTTCATCGATGCGCCCACCGCGCTGGCGCAGGGTCTGGTGAACCGTGTGGTGCCCGCCGATGCGCTGGATGCCGAGGTCGAAAAGTTGGTGGAGTCCATCCTGCAAAAGCCCCGCGTGGCCGTAGCCATGGGCAAGGCGCTGGTGTACCAGCAGCGGGAGCTGGGCATCGATGCGGCCTACCAGCTGGCGGGCCAGACCATGGCCATCAACATGATGGACGCCGCCGCGCAAGAGGGCGCGCGTGCCTTCGCCGAAAAGCGCCAGCCCACCTGGAAGCGCTGAGAGCCATGGCCACGACAGAAACCCCCATGCTGGAAGATGTGGGCCGCTGGGCCGAGGCGTTTCTTCGGCCCACGGTGCTGGTGGAGTTTGCCGCCCTGGCCGCCTGCCTGGGCCTGGCCTGGTTGCTGGTGTCGCTGTTGCAGCGTGGGCTGCACCGGGGTGACCCGCGCTCCATCCTGTTCGGCACGCGGATTGTCGATGGCGCACTGTTTCCGCTGGCGTTGCTGTGCCTGGCTTATGTGGCGCGCACCGTGCTGCTGCAGTGGGTTCCGCTGGCCGTGTTCAAGGTCGCCGTGCCGGTGCTGGTGTCGCTGGTGGTCATCCGCATCGGGGTGAAGGTGCTGCAGGTGGCCTACCCGGATGCCGCCTGGGTGCGGCCGATTGAACGTTCCATCTCGTGGCTGGCCTGGCTGGGCATGGTGCTGTGGGTCACAGGGCTGTTGCCCCTGGTGCTCGAAGAGCTGGACCAGATCCACTGGAAGGTGGGAGGCGCCACGCTGTCGGTGCGCACCATGATTGAAGGGGCACTGACGGCTGCTGCCGTGCTGCTGATCGCGCTGTGGATATCTGCCGCCATCGAGTCGCGCCTGCTGCGCTCGGCCACCGGGGCCGAGCTGTCGCTGCGCAAGGCGGTGAGCAATGCCGTGCGGGCGCTGCTGATCTTCGTCGGGCTCATCATGGCCCTGTCGGCCGTGGGCATTGACCTGACCGCGTTGTCTGTGCTGGGCGGTGCTGTAGGGGTGGGGATTGGCTTTGGCTTGCAGAAGCTGGCGTCCAACTATGTGAGCGGTTTTGTGATCCTGGCCGAGCGCAGCATGCGCATTGGCGACAACGTGCGGGTGGACAACTTCGAGGGGCGCATCACCGATATCAATGCGCGCTACACGGTGGTGCGCTCGTCCACGGGCCGCGAGTCCATCGTGCCCAATGAGATGCTGATCATCCAGCGGGTGGAAAACCTGTCGCTGGCGGACCCCCGCGTCTGGTTGTCCACCGTGGTGAGCGTGGGCTATGACAGCGATGTGGACCTGGTGACGCGGCTGCTGGGCGAGGCCGCCTTTGCCAGCAGCCGTGTGCTGCGCGATCCGGCGCCCAGTGTGTCCTTGTCGGCGTTTGGTGCCGATGGGCTGGAGTTCACCGTGGGCTTCTGGATTGCCGACCCCGAGAACGGTTCGCTGGGCCTGCGCTCGGAGATCAACCGCGCCATCCTGAGTGCACTGCGCGCCCACAAGATCGAAATCCCTTATCCGCAGCGGGTCATGCATGTGCAGGTCGAGGGAGCACTGCCCCCTGCTGTGTCGAATGCGGCGGTGGGCCGCGCACTGGCGGGTTCTGAGTAGCCTTGCCCGCTTGCCCGCTTGTCCGTTGGCTGCAGGTTGCCCAAGGCGACAGCAAACTCTAGACAGGTGCTGCGCCCACTCGCCTATAATCCACAAAAAGCACGATCGTTCTTTTTTCTAATCGTGTGATCTGTGTGCTGGGCCCGTAGCGCTTTCGTTGCAGTGCCGCATAGAATGTTCCAGTTTACGTAAACGTCAATTCAACCAACTCTAGGAGCCGCAGCAATGAAGGTCTTGGTCCCTGTCAAGCGCGTGGTGGACTACAACGTGAAGGTCCGCGTCAAATCGGACAACACGGGTGTGGACATCGCCAACGTGAAGATGAGCATGAACCCCTTTGACGAAATCGCCGTTGAAGAGGCCGTGCGCCTGAAAGAAAAAGGCCTGGTGACCGAAGTCATCGCAGTCTCCTGCGGCGTGGCCCAGTGCCAGGAAACCCTGCGCACTGCCATGGCCATCGGTGCCGACCGCGCCATCCTGGTCGAGACCGACGTCGAGCTGCAGCCCCTGGCCGTTGCCAAGATCCTCAAGGCCCTGGTGGACAAAGAGCAGCCCGGTCTCATCATCCTGGGCAAGCAAGCCATCGACGACGACGCCAACCAGACCGGCCAGATGCTCGCGGCCCTGGCCGACCTGCCCCAGGCCACGTTCGCCAACAAGGTCGAACTGACGGCCGACAAGGTCAGCGTGACGCGCGAAGTG